>ERZ1066122.203-NODE-203-length-65860-cov-21.910128_pt1 | contig 65860 bp, 60 predicted proteins | sample MGYA00382769_ERZ1066122 | MGnify/ENA primary metagenome ERZ1066122 (study PRJEB33369, sample SAMEA5778352) | biofilm metagenome | biome: Industrial cooling water; feature: Water cooling tower basin; material: Biofilm | place: United Arab Emirates | collected... | reverse complement strand
GCTCGGCGATCTGGAACGGCTGGCCGCTGGTCTTGGTCAGCGGCTGGGCATCGACGAGGTACTGGTCGCGCAGCAGGGTCTTGAACTGGCCGGTGTTCATTTCCGGCACCAGCACCTTGTCGAAGCCGCGCAGAAGATCACCCAGGTTTGCGGGCAGCGGCCAGATATGGCGCACGTGAATATGGCTGACGCTGTGCCCGCTGGCCCGCGTGCGGCGCACGGCCTGGTGGATCGGACCATAAGTGCTGCCCCAGCCGACCACGGCGAGGCGTCCCGTCGTCTCGCCCAGGCATACGTCCTGATCGGGCACCGCCACGCCGAGCACCTTGTTGAGCCTTGCATCGGTCATCGCCTGGTGGTTGTCGGGCGAGTAGTCGATGTGGCCGGTGTCCTGCGCCTTCTCGATCCCGCCGATGCGGTGCATCAGCCCCGGGGTTCCCGGCCTGATCCACGGCCGCGCGCCGTTCGCGTCGCGCTTGTAGGGCAGCAAGGCCCCGTCCGGCCCGTTCGCTTCCTTGAGGAAGCTGACCGGGAACGGCTCGAAGCCGGCCGGGTCGGGCACCTTCCACGGCTCGGCCGCATTGGCGATATAGCCGTCGGTCAGCAGCATGACCGGGGTCATGTACTGGACCGCGATCCGGCAGGCCTCGATCGCGCATTCGAAGGCATCACCCGGGCTGCGCGCGGCGATCACCGGCAACGGCGCGTCGCCGTTGCGGCCATAGACCGCCTGGTAGAGGTCGCTCTGCTCGGTCTTGGTCGGCAGACCGGTCGACGGCCCGCCGCGCTGGCTGTTGACGATCACCAGCGGCAGCTCGGTCATGATCGCCAGCCCCATCGCCTCGGTCTTCAAGGCGATGCCGGGTCCGGAGGAACTCGTCACGCCGAGTTGCCCTGCCCAGCTGGCACCGATCGCGGCGCAGATCGCGGCAATCTCGTCTTCCGCCTGGAAGGTGGTGACGCCGAACTCCTTCAGCCGCGCCAGGTGGTGCAGGATCGAGCTGGCGGGCGTGATCGGATAACCGCCGAAGAACATCGGCAGGTCAGCCAGCTGCGCGCCCGCGACCAGCCCCAGGCTGACCGCTTCGGCACCGGTGATCGTGCGGTAAAGACCGGGTGCGCTCTCGACCGGGTCGATGTGCAGCTTCCGCAGCGGCCCGCTGAGTTCCGCCGTCTCGCCATAGGCATGGCCGGCATCGAGCGCGGCGATGTTGGCGTCAGCCAGCTCCGGCTTGGTGCGGAACTTGGCGCGCAGCCATTCGTGGAGCGGCTCGCGCGGGCGGTCGAACATCCACAGCGCGAGGCCGAGGGTCCACATATTCTTGCACCGCAGCGCGTCCTTGTTGCCGAGACCGAACGGCTTGACCGCCTCGATCGTCTGCGCGCTGATGTCGAAGGCAAGCACCTGCCACTTGGCGAGGCTGCCGTCGTCGAGCGGACTGGCCTCGTACCTGGCCTTCTCCAGGTTGCGCCTGGTGAACTCGCCGGTATCGGCAATGATCAGTCCGCCCGGCTTCAGCGCGGCGAGGTTCACCTTGAGCGCCGCCGGGTTCATCGCCACCAGCACGTCGGGCGCGTCACCGGCGGTGTTGATCTCGCGGCTGCCGAAGTTGATCTGGAAGGCGGAGACCCCGAACAGCGTACCCTGCGGCGCGCGGATTTCCGCCGGAAAGTCCGGGAACGTGGCAAGGTCGTTGCCCGCAAGAGCGGTCGACAGGGTGAATTGCCCGCCCGTCAACTGCATCCCGTCACCGGAATCGCCGGCGAAGCGGACCACTACGGAGTCGGGGGCTTCGGCGTGCTGCTGCGGCCGGTCGGCGGCTGTCGTTGCCATGGGCATTCCTTGTCGCGCGCCGGCGGCCGGCGCATCCTGTCTGACGAGCGTGGCACCTATGCACGCCGTCATGCTCCCGCAATCAAGTTTTTCTCCCAGCAGTGCAAAATGTCGAGTGGAAAAGCGGTCGCACGCGCCCTACCGTGGGGAAAACAGAAACAGGAGGGATTCCCGTCATGGCCGGTACCGAACACTACGTGCGCGACGATGTGCGCGCCTTCCTCGCCATGCTCGAACAGATGGGCGGCCAGGGCGTGGAGGAAGTCGGCCATGTCGCCGGACGCGAACAGATGCGGGCCCTGTCGGCGCTGGCGGATGCTGATCCGGCGGACCTTGCGGTCGTGCGCGACCTGGCCTGCCCCGGCCCCGGCGGCACGATCCCGCTGCGGCTGTACGACACCCGGGCCGAGCGCGGACCCGGCCCGGCGGTGATCTTCATCCACGGCGGCGGCTTCGTGATCGGCGATCTGGAAGTCTACCACAGCCTGTGCACTGATATCTGCCGCCAGCTCGACCTGCCGGTGATCTCGGTCGACTACCGCCTCGCCCCGGAGCATCCCTTCCCCGCCGCGCCCGACGATTGCGAGGCAGCGGCGCGGTGGGTCGCCTCCTCCCCGGCTGAACTGGGCCGGCAGATCACCGGGCTGGTCATCACCGGCGACAGCGCCGGGGGCAATCTCACCATCGTTACCACCAACCAGCTGATGAACGAGCCGGCGGCCGTTCCTGTGCTGGTTCAGGCCCCGATCTACCCGGTCGCCGACGACGTGAGCCAGCACCAGAGCCTGAAGGACTTCTTCGAGGGATTCCTGCTGACCGGGGCGGCGATGGCCTGGTTCACCGAGCAGTACGCCGGCGATCCGGCCGATCCGCGGTACACGCCGATGATCGGCGACTGCAGCAACACTCCGCCGACGGTCATCTGCACTGCCGGGCTCGACCCGCTGCGCGATTCCGGCCGCGCCTATGCCGCGCACCTGATCCGGCAGGGAACCGAAGTGGCCTATTTCGAGTTTCCGGGCATCATCCACGGTTTCGTGACCTTGAGAAAAGCGGTGCCGAGCGGTCAGCGGGACCTCGACGCTTTCCTCGGTGCGATAAAGGCAAAGCTGGCACGCGCATCGGCATGACGACCACTTCGAGCAAGCAGGAACTCGGCTACCGCCTGTGCGTGGGAGTCATGCTGGTGAACCGCGAAGGCCAAGCCTTCGTCGGGCGCCGGATCGACAACAAGGAAGGCGACTGGTGGCAGATGCCGCAGGGCGGGGTCGATGAAGGCGAAGACCTGCACCAGGCGGCGCTGCGCGAACTGGCCGAGGAAACCGGCGTTCGCGCCGAACTGGTGGACATCATCGGTGCGCTTGACGAACCGCTGCGCTACGACCTGCCGGAGGAACTGCAAGGCCGCCTGTGGGGCGGGCACTATCGTGGCCAGGAACAGGTGTGGTATCTTGCCCGCTTCACCGGCAGCGATGGCGACATCGACCTGGAGGCGCACGATCCGCCGGAGTTCTGCGACTGGCGCTGGGTCGAGCCGGAGCATCTGCCCGAGCTCATCATTCCCTTCAAGAAGCGCGTTTATCGCACTGTTCTGGAAGCCTTCCGCGACCTGATCTGATCGCCACCGGCTCTCATCATGAGGGGATGCGTCAGTTCGACTGCGTCACCTGCGCATCGGGCAGGACAGCCTCTGCGGTGATGGTGCGCGGCCTCGGTCCGCGAGCGATCGCGGCGGAAAGGGCGCGCGCCTCGGGGCAACCGCTGCCGCAGATCTGCTGGAGGCGGGCGAGGCTGGCCCGCGCCTTCTCCACCGCACCCTTCTCCACCAGGGCAGCACCCTCGCCGGAAATGGCCGCCAGATTTTCCGGCTCGCGGTTCAGGGCCTCGCGGTAGTACCGGATCGCCTTGCCTTGGAGGCCTTCGCGCCGAGCGGCCTCCGCAAGGTCCAGGAAGATCGGCGTGTGCCCCGGATCGACCGCGAGCGCTGCCTCGAACGCGTCGATCGCCTGCTGCGCCTGCCCCACCTCCAGCGCCGCGCGCCCTTCCATGACCAGCACCGCCGCGCGCGGATCGACCTGGCGTTCGCCGGCTGCGCCGATGCTGGCGGTCACCGCCAGCGCGAGCGACAGGGCAGCGGCAGGTGCAGCATAGCGCATCACGATCTCCTTCAGCGGGGCGAGGCGGGAAGACTCGGGCAGAGCCATAGCCGGCACGGTTATCATGGCGAAGTGAAACGGGCGATGAAAAATCCGTCCGTGCCGTCATGAAACGGCGTCAGCCGGATTCCTTCCCCGTGGCGGCGACCGAGCGCAAGCGCCGGCAGGTCGGCGCGCCACCCGCCGTGCTGCTTGAGGAAGCGATCGATCCCGTCCCGCCCCTCGGCGTCAAGCAGCGAGCAGGTGACATAGACCAGCCGGCCGCCGGGCCGGACCAGGCTCGTGGCAAGCTCGAGCAACCGCTCCTGAGTCGCGGTCAGGCGCTCGAGCAGGGCCGGAGTCATCCGCCAGCGGGCCTCCGGGTTGCGCCGCCAGGTGCCGGTGCCCGAACATGGCGCATCGACCAGCACTGCATCAGCCCTGCCCTGCCATGGCGCGAGCAGCTCCAGCTCGCGGCCCGGATCGAGCAACAGCGTCTCGATCATCGAGGCCCCGGCGCGGGCAGCGCGCGGCGCGAGATTGCCGAGCCGGCGCTTGTCCGTGTCGCTGGCGAGCAGCGTCCCGCGGTTCTCCATGGCCGCTGCCAGCGCGAGAGTCTTGCCCCCCGCTCCGGCACACAGGTCGATCACCGTCTCCCCAGGCTGCGCGGCGACTGCCTGGCAAGCCAGCTGGCTGCCGTGATCCTGCACCTCGAACAGACCTTCGCCAAAGGCCGGCCAGCTCTCGACCGGGGTTCCGGAGGCGAAGCGGAGGCCGTGGGGCGCGGCAAGCGGCTCACCTACGACGGGGAGCGCCAGCGAACCGCGGTCCGCCCTGAGCGCGTTGACCCGCAGATCGAGCGGTGCCCGCCCCAGCAGAGCGGCCGCCTCCTCCCCGGTGATGCCCGAGGCGGCCAGCGCCTGTTCCAGCCAGTCAGGCGCGATCCCGCCCGCCGCGACGGGTTCGTCTGCGGCAATGGCCGCAGGTCCGTGAGCTGACCCGTCGAACAGTTCCGCGATCACCGGATCCGCTGCGGCCAGCCGCAGCATCGCCGCGCGGCCCGAGGAAGGGACCGGCCCGCAAGCCCGGATGGCCTCATAGACCAGCTCGCGCACCGCCCGGCGATCCTTGCTGCCGGCATAGCGCCGGGCGCGGAAGTATTCCGCGATCAGCCGGTCAGCCGGCGCGCCCTGGGTCCGCGCGGCGGCGATGATCGCCTCGAGCAGCTCGATCGCCGCCTGCACCCGCGCGGCGGGCGTCATCGCGTCGGGTAGTTCGGTGCCTCGCGGGTGATCGCGACGTCGTGAACGTGGCTTTCGGCAAGGCCCGCGTTGGTGATCCGGACGAACTCCGCGCGCTGCTGCAGGTCGGCGATGGTCCGGCTGCCGGTGTAGCCCATCGCCGCCTTGATCCCGCCGACCAGCTGGTGGATGACATCGGCCGCCGGACCCTTGTAGGGCACTTGGCCCTCGATCCCCTCGGGCACCAGTTTCAGCGCGGTGACGTCCTGCTGGAAATAGCGGTCGGCGCTGCCGCGGGCCATGGCTCCCACGCTGCCCATGCCGCGATAGCTCTTGTAGGCCCGCCCCTGGTAGAGAAACGTCTCGCCCGGCGCTTCCTCGGTGCCGGCGAGAAGCGAGCCGACCATGACGCAGGAGGCCCCGGCGGCGAGCGCCTTGGCGGCGTCGCCGCTGGTCCTGAGGCCGCCGTCGGCAATTACCGGAACGCCCGATTTCGCCGCCTCCTCGGCGCTGTCCATCACCGCAGTCAGCTGCGGCACGCCAACCCCGGCGACCACGCGGGTGGTGCAGATCGAACCCGGTCCGATGCCAACCTTGATAGCGTCGGCCCCTGCCTCGATCAGCGCGCGGGTCGCCTCGGCGGTGGCGACGTTGCCGGCGATGACCTGGACCGAGTTCGAAAGGGTCTTGGCCCGCTCGACCGCGCGGGAAACATCCCGGTTGTGGCCGTGGGCGGTGTCGATGATGATCACGTCGACCTCGGCCTCGACCAGCGCCTGTGTGCGCTCGAACCCCTTGTCGCCGACCGTGGTTGCAGCCGCCACCCGCAGCCGCCCGGCGGCATCCTTGGTGGCATGGGGGTAGTTGACCGCCTTCTCGATGTCCTTGACGGTGATCAGGCCGATGCACCTGTAGTCCTGGTCGACCACCAGCAGCTTCTCGATCCGGCGGGCATGGAGCAGGCGGCGCGCCTCTTCCTGGCTGGTGCCGAGCGGCACCGTGGCAAGGTTCGCTGTCGTCATCAGCTCGCGCACCGGCTGCGACGGGTTCTCGGCGAAACGCACATCGCGGTTGGTCAGGATGCCGACCAGTTTGCCTGAGGCATCGGTCACGGGAATGCCGCTGATCCGGTGCTGCTGCATCAGCAGCTGGGCGTCGCCCAGGGTCGAATCCGGGGATATGGTGATGGGGTTCACCACCATCCCGCTCTCGTAGCGCTTGACCGCCCGCACGGCGGCGCACTGCTGGTCGATTTCGAGATTGCGGTGCAGCACGCCGATCCCGCCCAGCTGGGCCATCGCGATCGCCATGTCCGCCTCGGTCACGGTGTCCATCGCGGCAGAGAGGACCGGGATATTGAGCCCGATCTCGCGCGTCAGCCGGGTGCGGGTGTCGGCCATGCTCGGCAGGACGTCGCTTTCCGCCGGCCGCAGCAGGACGTCATCGAATGTCAGGCCGAGGGGGATTTCCTTGTATGCCACTGTCAGTCTTTCGCGCCGGAGAGTCGTGGCGGCCCATGTAACCGCGCTTGGTGACAGCGGCTAGGGGCGTAGCGAATTATTCGCCGGCGGCGGATAGCGGCTCGCGTCGGCGAAATGGCGCACCAGCTCGCGGTGCAGCAGGACATCCTCCACCGCCCCGCCCAGTTCGATATCGGCCGCATGGTCGGCCGGGTTGTGGTAACGGGTGGCGAGAAACCGTTCGAGCAGCGCCTCGTCGGCATAGCTGCTCGATACCAGCACGGTCGGCACGTCGGCCCGGAGAAACGCCCAGCCGTCCTGGCGGCGCAGGAACCGGGCCGCGATGTCGCGCCCGGCAAGGGTCCGGCCGGCCGCAGCGATAGCCCGCTCCACCTCGCCATCGAAGGGGCCAAGCCCCTGACCGACCACCGCGACCGGCGAGCCGCGCGGTGCCAGCGCCCCGGTGTCGAGGTTGAAGGCACCCACGATGCTGGAAAGCGGCACCGGCGGCTCGCGGGTAAAGGCATAGGCACCCAGCAGCCCCCACTCCTCGGCTGTCGTCGCCAGAAAGATGACATCCCGGTCAAGCTCGGGGCCACGGGCCAGCAGCCGCGCGAGCTCGGTCATCATCGCCAGTCCGCTGGCGTTGTCGACCGCACCATTGCAGATGCGATCCGCCGCACCTTCGGGCTGGCAGATCCCGAAATGGTCCCAGTGCGCGACCACCAGGACCGCGCCCGCGGCCGGGTCGCGGCCAGGCAGCCGGGCGATAAGGTTATGCGTTCGCACGTCGGCCACCTGCGCCCGGGTGTCGAGAGTCAGCGTGACCGGCAGCGCCTCCGGCTTGAAGTCCGCCCGGTCAGCGTTGCGGAACCGCCCGGCGAACGGCTGGGCCCCTGGATGCGCCAGCGCCACCTCGCGGTCGACCAGCACCACCGGAGCCATGGGCCGTTCCTCCGCCGCCAGCCGATAGCCGCCCTGCCTGCGTGCCTCGATCAGCGGCGCGAGCTGCGCCGCCGTGCCCAGTACCAGCACAGCCGACGCCCCGGAGGCGGCGAGCTGCTCTATCCGTTCGACGCTCACTGTCTGGTCGAAGTTGAGCACGGGCACCCGGCCGACCAGTTCGATGGCCTCGATCGAGGCGCGGTTGCCGACGAACACCAGGGGAGCCTCGCCGACCAGATCGCGCCGCTGCGTGCCGAACACCGTGACCGCGCCCTCGGGCAGGCTCACCTTGCGTCCGCCGGATGCGAAGGAGACCTGCCCGGTCGTGGGCATGGTCATCACCAGGTCCACCGGAGCATACCACGGATTGGCCGGGTCGTTGGTCCCGGACTCGAGCCCGATCGACTGCCACTGGTTGGCGAGATAGCGCAGGGTTTTCGCCTCTCCCTCGGTACCGGGGCGGCGGCCCTCGAAGGCGTCGCTCGCCAGCACCGCGATGTGGTCGGCCAGGCGGCCCTCGATCGCGGCCAGTTCCGCCCGGGGAATCGCGGAGGGGCCCTCCACAGGGGCACAGGCCGCTGTTGCCAGCGCGAGGAAGCCTGCCAGCAGTGCCGTGCGTCTCAACCCCGTTCGCCCCTGTCCTGCCCGAGCTGCGCTATTCTGCGGTCCAGCCGCCGTCGATGCTCCAGTTCGCGCCGGTCACATTGCCTGCTTCCTCGCGACAGAGGAAGGCGGCAAGTGCGCCCACCTCTTCCGGCTGGACGAATCTCTTGGTCGGTTGCTTTGCCAGCAACACATCGTTGATGACCTGCTCGCGGGTCAGGCCGCGGGCCTTCATCGTGTCGGGGATCTGCCCTTCGATCAGCGGGGTCCAGACATAGCCGGGGCTGATGCAGTTGGCGGTGATGCCTGTCTGGGCCAGCTCGAGCGCGACGGTCTTGGTGAAGCCGGCGATGCCGTGCTTGCTGGCGTTGTAGGCGCTCTTGAAGGGCGAGGCGGTGAGCGAATGCGCGCTGGCGGTGTTGATGATCCGGCCCCAGCCCTTCGCCTTCATCCCCGGAACCGCCAGCCGAACCGTGTGGAACGCCGCCGTCAGGTTCAGGCCGATGATCGCGTTCCACTTGTCGACGGGGAAGTCCTCGACCGGGCTCACGTGCTGCATCCCTGCATTGTTGACCAGAATGTCGACCGGGCCGAAGCGCGCCATCATCTGCTCGATCTCGCCCGGGTCGAGCAGGTTGGCCGGGCTGTGGTGGGCCGACAGCTCGCTGCACAGCTCGTCGATCTCGGCTCCGTCGCCGAAGCCGTTGAGGACGATCTCCGCACCTTCGGCGTGCAGCGCGCGCGCGATCGCCAGGCCTATGCCCGAGGTGGAACCCGTGACGAGCGCGCGCTTTCCTTCTAGGGTCATGTCCGACTCCGGTAATGGCATGGTTTGAAGCAGTTCTTGCCCGTGCTTTTGCCGCGACGGGGCGCACTGTCCAGCGTAATCGATCCGGTTCGCCGGGCAGGAGTATGGGGGAATGGCATGAGGCTGAACCGGTTCGATCCGAACAACATCCGTGTCGGCACCACAGGCGGCAGGGGCGGCTTCCCTGGCGGCGGGGGCGGCAAGGTCGGGTGCGGAACACTCGTCATCGCGCTGGTTGCCGCAGTGGTGTTCGGGGTCGATCCCATGCAGACCATCGGTGCGCTCGGCGGCGCGGGCGACCCGGCGGCGGAGCAGCAGGCGGGCCCGACGCGCGACGAGGAGGAGATCTGCACCTCCAACCCCTTCGCGCTGGAAACCTGCAACGCCCTCGCATCGCTCAACCAGACCTGGGAACAGATCTTCAGCGAGCAGGGCGCACGCTTCGAGCAGCCGACCCTGCACTTCGTCACCACCAGCCAGTTCAACAGCGGTTGCGGCCCGGCCTCGACCGGCATGGGGCCGTTCTACTGCCCGGCAGACCAGGGCATCTACATCGACACCGGCTTCTACGACCAGCTCGCGCAGATGGCCGGCGACCAGGGCGATTTCGCCCGGTACTACGTCGTCGCGCACGAATACGGCCACCACGTCCAGACCATCACCGGTCTTGCCGCGCAGATCCGCAGCGCGCAGCAGCAGAACCCGCGTTCCGCCAACCAGCTGCAGGTCCTCATGGAGCTGCACGCGGACTGCTACGCCGGGGTTTGGGCCGGGCGCAACCGCAACCTGATCGAGCCCCGCGACATGGAGGAAGGCCTCGCCGCCGCCGCCTCGATCGGCGATGACACGCTGCAACGGAATGCCGGACGGCGCGTTAGCCCGGAAAGCTTCACGCATGGCACCAGCGCGCAGCGCATGGCCGCCCTGCGTCGCGGACTGGAGACAGGCGATGACCGGCAATGCGACAGGATTTTCCAGACCGGCTAGCCTGATGGCCACGCTGGCGCTGCTGGCCGCCGGTCCGCTGGCGGCGCAGGACGAGGCGAAGGTCGTCCGCGACCGTGACCCGGATGTGGAGGCGATTGCCACCACCCCGATCCGCGATCTCAACCTGACCCGCGACCCCATTCCCGTGCTGCTCCAGCGCGCGGCCGCAGCGCCTTACGACGCCGAAGGCCTGAACGATTGCGCCGCCATCGGCCGCGCGATCGCGGAACTCGACGCGGTGCTCGGTGCCGATCTCGACGTGGAGACCGCGCAGGGCGACGACATCTCGGTCGGCAAAGTGGCGCAGGGCGCGGTGGCCTCGCTGATCCCGTTCCGCGGGATCATCCGCGAGATCACCGGCGCCGCCGACCATCAGCGCGAGTTCGAACAGGCGATCTACGCCGGCTCGGTCCGCCGGGGCTTCCTCAAGGGACTGGGCCAGCAGCGTGGCTGCGCCTATCCGGCCCGTCCCGCGTTCGCCCGGGTGCGCGTGACCAAGGACGACCGGGTGGAGGCAGCGCTCGTGCCGCCGACACCGGGCGAGGAGCGCGGGGCGGACGGCACCCTGTACGTTTCGCAACCGGTCATCCAGCCGACCGGCGGCTGACGCAAGCGGGCGTTTGTTCGCGGCCGCGCAGGCTGGTAACAGCGGGCGATGCGCCTGTCCGACTGCCACAACATCGCCGATCTCAGCGCCCTCGCGCGTCGCCGCCTGCCCTGGCCGGTGTTCGACTACATCGACGGGGCGGCAGACGACGAACTGACCAAGGCGCGCAACAGCGCCGCCTTCGACGCCATCGACCTGGTCCCGAACGTGCTGGCAGGGGTCGAGGCCATCGACACCCGGTGCACGATCATGGGGCGGGAAAGCAGCCTGCCGCTCATGCTCAGCCCGACCGCGCTCCAGCGCGTGTTCCACTGGCAGGGCGAGCGCGCGGTTGCGCGGGCGGCAGAGCGGTTCGGCCTGTGGTTCGGTATCTCCAGCCTCGCCACCGTCAGCATCGAGGAGATCGCGGCGCTCACCGGGGGGCCCAAGATGTTCCAGCTCTACGTCCACAAGGACAGGGGGTTGAACACCTCGATGATCGAGCGGTGCAAGGCGAGCGGGTTCGACGCCATCGCCCTCACCGTCGACACCATCGTCTCGGGCAAGCGGGAACGGTGCCAGCGCTCCGGCTTCACCACCCCGCCCCGCTTCACCCCGCGCGCGGTGTGGTCGTACGCCACCCGGCCGCGCTGGACACTGGACTATCTCTTCCGCGAGAGGTTCCGCCTGCCCAACCTCGACACCCATGTCGCCGAAGGCACCGGCCGGCCCGTAAGCATTGCCGAGTATTTCAACACCATGCTCGACACCAGCATGGACTGGAACAGTGCCGCCCGCATCCGGCAGGACTGGGGCGGCACGTTCTGCCTCAAGGGCGTGATGAGCGTGGCCGACGCGCGCCGCGCGGTGGAGATCGGGGCCGACGCGATCATGATCTCCAACCACGGCGGCCGCCAGCTCGACGGCTCCCGCGCCCCCTTCGACCAGCTCGCGGAAATCGTCGATGCGGTGGGCGGGCAGATCGAGGTGATCTGCGACGGTGGCGTGCGGCGCGGCACCCACGTGCTCAAGGCGCTCGCCACCGGGGCCACTGCGGCTTCCGGCGGGCGGCTCTACCTCTATGCGCTCGCCGCGGCAGGCCAGGCCGGCGTGGAGCACGCGCTTGGCCTGCTCAAGGACGAGATCGAGCGCGGAATGCGGCTGATGGGGGTGACGCAGGTGCGCCAGCTCACCCGGGAGATGCTGCGCCGGCGGTGAAACGGTGGCACAGTCCCGCAATGCTGCACCGAATCATCCTCGCCCCCGCCGCATCGTTCGTCGCCCTCCTCGCCGCGCCGCCGGCCGCGCAGGAAGCGCCCGCACCCCGCACCGACCTGGTTAAGCTCGAGACCACCGCCGGCACGATCACGGTGCGGATCGAGACCGGGCGGGCACCGATCACCGCGGCCAATTTCCTGCGCTACGTCGACGAGAAGCGGTTCGACGGGGCGACGTTCTATCGCGCCATGCGGCTCGACTGGGAACCGCAGCCCAACGGGTTGATCCAAGGCGGCACGCAGCAGGATCCAAAGCGCGTGCTGCCCGGCATCGCGCACGAGCCGACCACGATGACCGGCCTCAGCCACACCCGCGGCGCGCTGTCGATGGCGATGGACGAGCCGGGCACTGCCAACGGCGACTTCTCGATCATGGTTCAGGACCAGCCCGGCCTCGACGCCGATCCCGCTGCGACCGATCCGGTGTGGCGCAACGGCTACGCCGTGTTTGGCCATGTCAGCGAAGGGATGGACGTCGTCGAGGCGATCCACGCCATGCCGACCGACCCGAACAAGGGGGAAGGCTGGATGAAGGGCCAGATGCTGGCCGAGCCGGTCAGGATCCTGCACGCGCGCCGAGTGCCGGCCTCCAGTGCGGCAGACCAGGCCAGCCCACGCAAGCGGGCGGCCGGCCACTAGTCCTTCCTGTCGAGTTCCTCGTTCAGCCTCAGGCTCGCGCGCCAGAAGAAGAAGGCCGGGACCAGCCCCAGCAATGCCGCGCCGTAGAGGACGTAGCGGACGCTGTCGGTGCCATAGGTCGGCTGTAGCCAGTCGGACAGCACGCCAAAGAACAGCGGACCCAGCCCCAGCCCGATCAGGTTCTGGAAGAACAGCAGCGTCGCCGCCGCGATCGCGCGCGAGCGGATCGGAACGAGGCCCTGCGCGGCGGAATAGACCGGCCCGTAGTAGAGCGAGTTGAACAGCGTCGGCAGCACCAGCAGCGCCAGCGCGGTCTGCCAGCTCGCGGCCTGATAGGCCAGAATCGCGATGGGCACCGCCACCGCCATGCCGACCGCAGGAGCAGTCAGCACGTGGCGGCGGTTCTGCGCCCCGTAGCGGTCGGCCAGCCAGCCGCCGAGGAAGGTGCCGGCCGCGCCAGCGAAACCGTTGATGATGCCGAACCAGAAGCCGACCTCGCCAGGTGTCATGCCGTGGGTGCGCTGGAAGAAGATGGTCGTCCAGGTCACTTTGCCATAGGCGAGGAAGGCGGCCGTGGAACCTGCCACCAGCAGCAGGACGAAGGCGCGCGAGCCCAGTACCGAACGCACCGCCTGGCCCATCGGCATCTCCGGCGGCGCATTCTCCCGCGCCTGCCTGAGCACGCCCTCGTAGCGCGGCTCGCGCAGCAGGAACCACACCAGCAGCGCCAGCGCCACGCCCGGAAGGCCGACCGCGAGGAAGGCCATCCGCCAGCCGACCCAGTCGGCCAGCACGCCGCCGATCACCAGGCCCAGCAGCGAACCGATCGGGATCCCCAGCGAATAGAACGCGATGGCCGAACTGCGCCGCTGCGCCGGCACCAGATCGGCGATCAGCGAATGCGCCGGCGGCGTGCAGCCAGCCTCGCCCACCCCGACCCCGATCCGGGCGAGGAGAAGCTGCCAATAGTTCTGCGCCAGCCCGCATAGCGCCGTCATCGCCGACCAGGTGGCGAGCGCGACCGCGATCAGGCGCGGCCGGTGAGTGGTGCCGCGGTCGGCATAGCGGGCGATCGGCAGGCCCAGCGCGGTGTAGAACAGCGCGAAGGCGAGGCCGGTCAGGAGCCCGATCTGGGTGTCGGACAGGCCCAGTTCGCGCGCGATCGGCTCTGCCAGGATGTTGACGATCTGCCGGTCGATGAAATTGAAGATGTAGACCAGCAGCAGGATCCACAGGGTGGCGCGGACGCTGCCTTGTGCAACGCCGGTCGGCGCCTGCGGTGTTGATGCCATCAGCGGATACGCTCCCGTGCCGCAGGTCGCGCCCGCGCTTGTGTGTTGCCGCCATGCTCGCGCTTCATCAGGCGCAGGTCAAGCCGGGTCAGTACAGCAGATGGTCCCTCACGCTCACCACCCAGGCGGCCTCGTCCGCGCTGGCCAGATTGTCGAGATCGTGCGCGACCGCGGCCGGATCGTCGACCCATTCCCGCAGGGCCGGGCCGCCGTTGATCACGTCGATCGCCAGCCGCTCGAACTCGTATTCGTAGGGGAAGTCGCGCCACAGCGGGTAATCGGCGCGCAATGTGCGGATCGCCTTGAAGGCGAGCGCCTGCAAGCGCCACGGCCGGAAGGCATGATGGGCGTAGAAGCGCTGCTCGGCATGGATCATCAGGGCGCTGCACAGCTGGCCGGCGTGCTTGTGGAACGTCGGCGTGAACCAGCACTCGCGCAGGGCGCATCCGGCGAGCCATTCCGGCTCCAGACGAGCCATTTCGATCAGCACCGCCCGGGCATCGAGGTCCGGAGCGCCGAACAGGACTTCCAGCGGACGGGTCGTGCCCCGGCCCTCGCTCAGCGTCGTGCCTTCCAGCATGACCGTGCCGGCGTAGGCGCGCGCCATGCTGATGCTGGCTGCATTAGGGCTGGGGTTGATCCAGATCCGGTCCTCCGGCCAGCCGTATCCCGGCCCGTCGGGCTGCCAGCCGTCCATCGCGACGACGCGGTAGTCGAGATCGAGCCCGAAGTGGCTGACGAACCAGTGCCCCATCTCGCCCATGGTCAGCCCGTGGCGCATCGGCATCGGGGCGGCACCGACGAAGCTTTCCTGCCCCGGAACCAGCAAGGTCCCTTCCACCGGGCGGCCGGCGGGATTGGGCCGGTCGAGCACCCACACGCTCCTGCCCTGCTTTGCCGCCTCTTCCAGCAGATAGAGCAGCGTCGTGACGAAAGTGTATATTCGGCAGCCGAGGTCCTGCAGATCGAACAGGAACACGTCGGCGCTCGACATCATCTGGCCCGTCGGCCGCCGCACCTCGCCATAGAGGCTGAACACGGGAATGCCGTAGACAGGGTCAAGCTCGTCCTCGGTCTCGACCATGTTGTCCTGCTTGTCACCCTTGAGTCCGTGCTGCGGGCCGAACGCCGAGGTCACGTTCACCCCGGCGGCGATGAGCGCGTCAAGGCTGTGGGTCAGGTCCGCCGTGACCGAGGCGGGATGCGCCACCAGCGCCACCCGCCTGCCTTCAAGCTCGGCCAGCAAGGCCGGGTCGGAGAGCAGGCGATCGATCCCGAAGCGCACGGTCACTGGCCCGCCTCCAGCCGCACCGTGCGGCCCGCGTCGGAATGGAACTCGGGCTTGCCGGGAGGGAAGGCCAGGGCCCAGTACTGGATGTCGCCCGCCTCATCCTCGACAACGGCGGTGAGCGCGACAGCGGCCGGCAGCGGCAGGTCGGCAGCGATGTCCGCTTCCACCACCAGTTCAGCCGGGCCGGAGGATCCGGCAAGGACGATGGCCTCCACCGCTCCGTCACGGCGTTTGAGCCGGACATCATCGAAGTCGTAGCAGGCCCAGCGGCCCGACGGCGAGAGGTTGAACTCGCGGTATCCCGGCCCGCCCGCCGGCTGCCAGAAGATCTCGCAACAGGTCGTCTTCCACAGGAAGTCGGTCCGCCGGGCGGGAGCTTTGGCGGGCACCCTGATCCGGGCGATGTCCCCTTCGAACCGGAACCGGGCGCGGCAGCCGCTGGCGGTGGGGGCGACCGAGGCGGAGACGGTCGTGATCGGCCCGGGCGCGCAATCGGGATGAAGAACAAGCTGCTGCATCGCCGCCAGCCTATCGCCCATGCCGCCCATGCTCGCAAGGCACTTGGGAAAGCGCCTGTGCGCTGCTACGGGCGCGCCATCATGAGCCAGTACCAGTCCGACCTGCTGCGCCTGCTCGACGAGCGGGGCTATATCCACCAGATGACCGACGCCGAGGGCCTCGATGCGCTGGCGAAGACGCAGGTCGTGCCCGGCTACATCGGCTTCGATGCCACTGCCCCCAGCCTGCACGTGGGCAGCCTGGTGCAGATCATGATGCTGCGGCGGTTACAGCAGACCGGGCACAAGCCGGTTGTGGTCATGGGCGGGGGCACCACCCGGATCGGCGACCCCACCGGGCGCGACGAGAGCCGCAAGATGCTGACCGACGCGGCGATCGAGGCCAACATCGCCGGCATCCGCACGGTGTTCGAACAGCTGCTCGCCTTCGGCGACGGGCCGACCGATGCCGTCATGGTCAACAACCACGACTGGCTGGGGCAGCTCGGCTACATCGAGATGCTGCAGAAGGTCGGCACGCACTTCACCGTCAACCGGATGCTGTCGTTCGATTCGGTGCGGCTGCGGCTGGAGCGCGAGCAGCCGATGACCTTCCTCGAGTTCAACTACATGATCCTCCAGGGATATGACTTCCGCCACCTGTCGCAGGCGATGGGCGTGCGGCTGCAGATGGGCGGCAGCGACCAGTGGGGCAACATCGTCAACGGGGTGGAACTGGGCCGGCGGATGGACGGAAGCGACCTGTTCGGGCTCACCACCCCGCTGCTCACCACCGCCGACGGGGCCAAGATGGGCAAGACGGCTGCCGGCGCCGTCTGGCTCAACGAGGCGCAGCTGCCCGGCTACGACTTCTGGCAGTACTGGCGCAACTGCGACGACCGCGACGTGGGCCGGTTCCTGCGCCTGTTCACCGACCTGCCGCTGGCCGAGATTGCCCGGCTGGAAGCGCTCGAAGGGGCTGAGATCAACGCCGCCAAGGTCGTGCTCGCCAACGAAGTCACCGCCCTGGTGCGCGGAGCCGAAGTGGCCCGCTCCGCCGAGGCGACGGCGCGCGAGACGTTCGCCGGCGGCGCAGGCAGCGACCTGCCGAGCCTGTCGCTGGGCAGCGAGGGAATGCGGCTCGCATCGATCCTGACCGAGCTGGGTTTCACCGCGTCCAACGGGGAAGCCAAGCGCAAGGTTGCTGAAAGCGCGGTTCGCCTCGACGGCGAGCTGGTCAGCGATCCTGCCCGGCTGGTGGTGGCCGCATCGGGGCAGGAAATCCGGTTGAGCCTGGGCAAGAAGCGCCACGCCATCCTCGTCGCCTGACGCACCCCGGCCGGCGCAGGCTTGCCGTCCTCTTTACCAATTTGCAGCCTTTCTGGCGCAAGAGGGGCGGCCATGAAGCAATCCGGAGGCATCGGCCTGTGACAGCGGGAGCAAGCCTGAGCGTTACTGATCTGCGCCGCGCCGCGCGGCACCCGGTCGATTACCCCGTGATCGGGGAACATCCGACCCGCGGCGACGTCCACCTGCATATCTGCAACCTTTCGGCTCATGGCTTCATGGTCGACAACGCGGCCGAGCTGGTGCGCGGTGATCGCGCCGTCATCCGTCTGCCCGTGATCGGCCGGATCGAGGCCTATGTGATCTGGGCACGCGATTCGCGGGCCGGCTTCCAGTTCGAACGGATCATCCGGCTCGACGACTTCATGCAGCTGATCGGCCAGCTCCAGCCCAACCCGCGCCTGCGCCGCTCGCGCTGACAGCTACGGACCGCGCAAGCACCGCTTTCTTCCCATTGACCGGCGGGCCTGCCATGGGCGGTCCGTGAGCGAACCGACCCATCCGTTGCGGGTACCGAACTTCCGCGCCTACCTGGCGGCGCGGATGGCGATGACCCTGGCGCAATACGCCATGCTGCTGATCATCGGCTGGCAGACCTACAACCTCGCCCGCGACAGCGGCCTCGGCGTTGCCGCCGCCTCGGGCCAGCTGGCGCTGATCGGCCTGCTCCAGTTCCTCCCGCTGTTCGCGATCACACCCTTCGCCGGGCTTGCCGCCGACCGGCTCGACCGGCGGGTCGTGGCACGGGCGATGATCGCGCTCCAGTTCGCCGGCGCGCTGGTGCTGCTGTGGTTCACCGCGCGCGGGGAGATGAGCCTGCCGGTGCTCTATGCCGTGGCCATCCTGCTGGGAATCGCGCGGGGCTTCGTCGGGCCGGCGCTGTCGGCGCTCGCGCCCAACCTGGTGCCGAAGGCGATCCTGCCCAACGCGATCGCCCTGTCCTCGATCGCGTGGCAGACCGGGATGATCGTGGGACCGGGCCTGGGCGGCTACCTCTACGCGATCGAGCCCGCCCTCCCCTACGCAGCGGCGGCGGCTCTCTATGCCTTCAGCCTGCTTGCCGCATTCCGCATCGGCCAGGTACCCAAGGCGGTGATTACCGGCGCGCAGCGGCCCGTCGGGCAGATCGTCGACGGGCTGCGCTATGTCGTTCGCAACCGGATGGTGCTGAGCACGATCACGCTCGACCTGTTCGCCGTGTTCCTGGCCGGTGCTACCGCGCTGTTTCCGGTCTATGCCCGCGACATCCTGCAAGTCGGCGCGACCGGTCTCAGCCAGCTGGCCATGGCCCCGGCCATCGGCGCGGCCGTCACCGCGCTGTGGTTCAGTTTCCGCCCGCTGAAGCACAACGTCGGGCCGAAGATGCTGATCGCGGTGGCGGTGTTCGCGGCGGCGACGATCGCCTTCGGCCTGTCGACCGCGATGCCGCTCAGCCTCGCCGCGCTGGTGGTGATCGGCGCGGCGGACATGTTCAGCGTCTATATCCGCCAGTCGCTGGTGCAACTGCATACCCCCGACGACAAGCGCGGGCGGGTGTCCTCGGTCAGCCAGCTCACCATCAGCGCCTCGAACGAGTTCGGCGACTTCTTCTCCGGCAGCCTGGCCTTCGTCGTCGGACCGGTCGCGGCGGTGGTGATCGGCGGGACCGGCGCGCTGATCGTGGTGGCCGTGTGGACGTGGATTTTCCCCGTCCTGCGAACCACGCGGACCTTTGACCCACCCGAAGACGTGCTAGAAGCGGAACAGGGCAACGCTATCAGGAGCACGCGATGAAGGCCGACAGCATCCTCGCCACCATCGGCAACACGCCGCACATCCGCCTCGCCCGGCTGTTCCCCGATCACGAAGTGTGGGTAAAGAACGAGCGGGGCAATCCGGGCGGTTCGATCAAGGACCGGATCGGCCTCGCCATGGTCGAGGAGGCCGAACGCAGCGGCGCGCTGAAACCCGGCGGCACGATCATCGAGCCGACCAGCGGCAACACCGGTATCGGCCTTGCCATGGTGGCCGCAGTCAAGGGCTACAGGCTGGTGCTGGTCATGCCCGAGAGCATGAGCCTGGAGCGCCGCCGGCTGATGCTGGCCTATGGTGCCACCTTCGACCTTACCCCGCGCGAGAAGGGGATGAAGGGCGCGATCGAGCGGGCGAGCGAGCTCGTCGCCAGCACGCCCGGCGCGTGGATGCCGAGCCAGTTCGACAACGAGGCGAACTGGAAGGTCCATGTCGCCACGACTGCCAGGGAAATCCTCGCCGACTTCGCCGATACGCCGGTCGATACCCTGATTACCGGGGTCGGCACCGGCGGCCACCTGACCGGGTGCGCGGAGGAGCTGAAGCGGCACTGGCCGGGCATGAAGGCGTGGGCGGTCGAACCGGAGCTTTCGCCGGTCATCAGCGGCGGCCAGCCCGGCCCGCACCCCATCCAGGGCATTGGCGCGGGCTTCGTGCCGGGCAACCTGCACACCCAGGCCATCGACGGGGCGATCCAGGTAAATGCCGAGGACGCAAAGGAGATGGCCCGCCGCGCCGCGCGCGAGGAAGGGATGCTGGTCGGCATTTCCAGCGGCGCGACTCTCGCCGCGATTGCCGGCAAGCTGCCCGAGCTGCCCCCAGGCTCGCGGGTGCTGGGCTTCAACTACGACACGGGCGAACGCTACCTTTCGGTGCCGGATTTCCTTCCCGAGGGGTAGTCGCAGGACGGCGCATCGCGCTCCCGGCAGGGGCCGGTGTCTGCCTCCTCCGCCGGCACCAGCCGGAAATCGAGCACCTGCGAGGAAGACCAGACGCTGCGAAACCCTTCGCGGTCTGTCGCGCGCAGGTCGTAGATCCCGAACGGCGTGACCAGACCGGCGCGGGAAAGGCCCCCGCCGCGGTCGAGACCGATCACCCGGAGCTCTCCCGCCGCCGGCTGCACACCGCGGCCGAAATGGGCGCGCAGGCGGCCGGTCAGTTCGAGTGTGCCGCGGCATGATCCGTCCACCAGCTCGAAGCGGGCCGCACCCGACACCGCCTCGCCGGACAGAACCCCATCGAACCTCACGGCGCGGGTCGGACAGGCCGCAGCAACCAGACCTTGCGGCGCGTTCCGGAACGGTGCCGCGAGCATCTGCGCGGTCGAATCGATCGAAGAGGTCCATGCCGCGTTGGAAAGGATCGTCGACGCCACGCCTTCATCCCGCCACAGGACAAGCGACGAGCGGGCACCGCTGGTTCCGCCGTTGTGGAAGACGACCGGTTGCCCGTCATGGTCGCGGGCGCTGCGCCAGCCGAACCCGACCTGGTACTCCTCGGTGCCCGCAGGCTCGCCCGAGGACAGCAGGGCCGGCGCGACCATCATGTCGAACGTCGCTTTCGTGACGATCCGGTTCTCCAGCATCGCCCCGCCGAACCCGGCAACTGCCGCCGCGCTGGCCATCAGTCCGCCGCCGCCCCAGGTGTAGCTGTAGTCGTGCGGACCGGCCGGCCGGGGCGCGCCGTCGGCGAACTCGTAAGCCACGCTGACACCCGGCTGGCCGCTGTCGGTCGCGTCGGCACCGACGCCCAGCCCGGGTGCGACTATGCGCGCGACATAGTCGTTGAACGGCTTCCCGGTCACTTCCTCCACCATCGCCCCCAGGAGGGTGTAGCCCCACGAGGAGTAGCTGTAGCGCTCCCCCGGCGGCGAGAGCAGCGGCCGGGTGCCGAACACCCCGACCGCCGACCGGCCATCGCCATAGCGGACAGCGCCGCGGCCGGCGTCGATCTCCTGATAGTGCGGCAGGCCCGATGTATGCGCCGCAAGCTGGCGGGCGGTCATGGCGGGCCAGTCGTTGACCAGCCAGGGCAGCACACTGCGGACCGGGGCATCGAGATCGATCCTGCCCTCCTCGGCCAGCCGGGCCACGGCAGCGACGGTGAACAGCTTGGACACGGAAGCGAGCCGGAACCGCGTGTCGTGCTCCACCGGCAGGCCCTTCCCGACGTCGCGCATCCCGCTGGCTCCGGTCCAGACGACCCGTCCGTCGCGCCACACTGCGGCGGACAGGCCGGGCACGGCGCTGATGTCCTGCACGGCGTCGAGCAGGGCCTCCGACATGGCGGCGGGCTCGACCTGAACGGGCGCAGCGGCGTGGGCTGAGCCCGCACCGGCGATCGCCAGGCCGGCGCAGGCGAAAGTCTTGCTGAGCATCGATGGTCTCCCCTGAACGGCGAAAGGCGCCCCCGGTCTAAACCGGGGACGCCCTCGATCCAGCCTCGCACTGTGCCGGATTGTCGCCGACCGTGTCAGGCGGCGGTCTGGAATGCCTCCTCGCCGAGCGCCATCATGCTGTCGGCCCCGGCTTCCAGCTTGCGGCGCAGCGCGCCGGCATCGGGGATGAAACGGTCCATGAAATAGCGCGCGGTCGCGATCTTGGCTTCGTAGAACGCCTTGTCCTCGCCGCCTTCGGCCAGCTTCGCCTGCGCGACCTTGGCCATGCGCAGCCACATCAGGCCGAGGGTGACGATCCCCATGATGTGCATATAGTGATGCGCGCCTGCGCCGAGATGATTGGGATTGGCCATGGCGTTCTGCATGAACCACATGGTCGCAGCCTGCTGTTCGCCCAGCGCCTTTTCCAGCTGTTCGGCGAGCGGGCCGAGGACCGCATCGCCTTTCGCCGCGGCAATGTCCTCGCCGACCATGCGGAAGAAGGCCTGCACCGCCGCACCGCCGTTCTGCGCCAGCTTGCGGCCGCACAGGTCCATCGCCTGCACCCCGTTGGTGCCTTCGTAGATCATGGCGATCCGGGCGTCGCGGACGAACTGGCTCATGCCCCATTCCTCGACATAGCCATGCCCGCCGAACACCTGCTGCATATTGGTGGCGACGTCGTAGCCCTTGTCGGTGCCGTAGCCCTTGATCACCGGGGTCATCAGGCCGATCAGCGCGTCGGCGTCGGCGCGTTCCTGCTCGCTCGCCGCCTTGTGGCTGAGATCGACCAGCAGCGCGCCCCACAGGCACAGGGCGCGCATCCCTTCGGTGAAGGCCTTCGCGTCCATCAGCATCCGCCGCACGTCGGGGTGGACGAAGATCGGATCGGCCTTCGCCTCAGGTTCGGCCGGGCCGGTCAGCGCGCGGCCCTGCCGCCGGTCGAGCGCATAGGCGACCGCGTTCTGATAGGCCACTTCGGCCTGGGCATAGCCCTGGATGCCGACGCCCAGGCGCGCCGCGTTCATCATGATGAACATGGCGGCCAGCCCCTTGTTCTCCTCGCCGACCATCCAGCCCGTCGCCCCGTCGTAGTTGAGCACGCAGGTGGCGTTGCCGTGGATGCCCATCTTGTGCTCGATCGATCCGCACGAGACGCCGTTGCGCTCGCCCACCGAACCGTCCTCGTTCACGAGGAACTTGGGCACCACGAACAGCGAGATGCCCTTGGTGCTGTCGGGCGCGCCGGGGGTCTTGGCCAGCACCAGATGGATGATGTTCTCGGTCAGGTCATGCTCGCCGGCCGAGATGAAGATCTTGGTCCCGGTGATGGCATAGCTGCCGTCGCCGTTCGGCTCCGCCTTGGTGCGGATCATGCCCAGATCGGTGCCGCAGTGCGGCTCGGTCAGGTTCATGGTGCCCGACCATTCGCCGGAAATCATCTTCGGCAGGTACATCGCCTGCTGCTCGGGCGAACCCTTGGCGCGCAGGGCGGCGGCGGCACCGGCGGTGAGCCCCGGATACATCGCAAAGGCCTGGTTGGCGGTGCCGGTGAACTCCTCCATCACCATGCCCAGCACGTGCGGCATACCCTGGCCGCCGAACTCCTCCGGCTGCGAAATCGTGCCCCACCCGCTTTCGCGGTACTGCTGGTAGGCTTCCTTGAAGCCCGCGGGGGTCGTGACCGTGCCGTCGGGATGGCGGGTGCAGCCCTCCAGGTCGCCGACCTGGTTGAGCGGTGCCAGCACTTCGGAACAGAACCGCCCGGCCTCGTTGATGACCGTGTCGATCATGTCCGGCGTCGCGCTCTCGAAACCGGGCAGGTTCGCGTAGCTGGCAAGATCGAGCACTTCGTTGACGATGAAGCGCGTGTCGCGGGTGGGGGCGGTATAGCGGGGCATGGCGTGATCCTCGGCGTGGGGGTGGGAATAGCGGAAACTCAGGAACGGGCGCTCTCGAGGTTCTCGATCAGCTTCACGAACTCGGTCAATTCCTTGATCGAGGAGTCGATGTCGGCGCGCTGCCGCTTGAGCTTGGCGATATGGGTGCGGCACTTCTCGACCGTGACCCGGCGCTGTTCGACCCGCCCGTCACCCAGATCGTAGAGATCGATCATCTCGCGGATCTCGGACAGGCTGAAACCGACGTTCTTGGCGCGCATGATCCACGCGAGCCGGGCCCGATCGCGCTTCGAATAGATCCGCGACAGCCCGATCCGCTGCGGCGCGATCAGCCCTTCATCCTCGTAGAACCGCAGCGCCCGCGCGGTGCAGTCGAACTCGTCGGTCAGGTCGGAAATCGTGTAGTGCTCGCGATCGAGCTTGTCCGGCCGCTCGAGGTGGGCGCCGCTGTGCTGATCCTGGGAATGGGTGGCATCGGTCATGTCCACCCCTTAGCGCGCTTTACGTAAACGTCAAGCATCGACGCGCCGGAGGCGCTCCCCTTCGAGGCGACGGTAGAAGCAGGACAGCGCGCCGGTGTGGCAGGCAGGCCCTGCCGGGCGGCAGCGCAGGACCAGCGCGTCCTGGTCGCAGTCGACCAGGATGTCGACGACCTGGAGGACGTTGCCCGAGCTCTCGCCCTTCTTCCACAGCCGCCCGCGCGACCGGGACCAGAAATGTGCCAGCCCGGTGGCACGGGTGAGATCGAGCGCCTCGGCGTTCATCCAGGCCAGCATGAGCGGGGCCGAGCTGTCGGCATCGATCGCCATCGCCGCCAGCAGCCCGTGTTCGTCGAACCGCGGCGTGAAACTGGTGCCCTGTTCGCGCTCCCGCTCGGTATCGGTACTCGTCACTCGCATTCCCCGGTCATCTCGTCGCATCGGGACGGCTTGTTGCACATTCACCACATCGCCGGCGCAAAATCGGCACCGGCTCTGGAAGGGGCTTTGCATAGAGCCGCTGCGATGGAAAACCTAGCGTCACGGCCGCAAGGTCGTCCGCCAGACAGCGGCGTCGCAAGAACGCCAGGTTCAGGGGGCAAGGAGCGCAGCCGGAGCCAATCTGGCGCCTCCACACAAGATGAGGGATCGGATCCCGACAGCCAGAAGGGGGTGGCTGTCGACGCCGCAAGGTGGGTCCACGATAATTCGTCACGTGAGCGCCCGGAGTCTCTGACTCCGGGCGTTTCATTTCCGCAGCTGCGGGCTGGCTGGATCGGTCACTCGGGCACGCGCGCGAAGCAGGCGATCAGGATCTTGTCCGCGCCGGCCCGCCGCAGCGCCGCGACGCAGACGTCGCTGGTCGCGCCGCTGGTCAGCACATCGTCCACCAGCACGATCCGTGCGCCTCTGATCCGGTCGGCGCGCGCCGGCGAGACCGCGATCGCGCCGGCCAGCGCCTTCTTCCGCTCCGCACGGCCGAGCCCACCGAGCGTCGGAGTCGCGCGCGTCCGTATGAGGCCATCGACGAGCACCGCCTTGCCGGTGCGCCCGGCCAGCGCCCGGGCCAGCAGCGCCGCCTGGTTGTAGCCCCTGCGCCACAGCCGCCAGCGGTGAAGCGGGACCGGCACGAACTGCCACTCGCCCTCGAGCGGGGGCAGGCGCGCCGCGATCAGGCCGGCCATGAGCTGTGCCAGGGCGATCCGCCCGCCGTGCTTGAACGCCAGCACCAGGTCGCGCGAGGCATCGTTGTAGAGCGTGCCGGCGGCCACTCCGTCGTGCCGCGGCGGCGCGGCCATGCACGGCGCGCAGAGCACCTCCTCTCCCGCGCCCGGCACATCGATCGGGCGCTGGCACAGGGTGCAGCACGGGCCCCCCGGAAGAGCGAGGCTTGACCAGCACTCGGGGCACAGGCCGTTCTGCGCGCCGATGGCGGCACCGCACAAGGGGCAACGGGGCGGAAACACCAGGTCCGCCGCAGGCGCAAGCGCTTCGCGAAAGAGGGCTGGCAGCGACACCCGCAGATGCTGGACCGCTTGCAAGCCGATGGCAAGCGGGGCAGGCTGCGGGGATGCAGCCTCCCCCCGTCCCCCAGATCTTCTCGCCCCGGCGGCGGCGCGCCCGCTGGCGCAGGGCCTGCGCGCGGCAACGGAGCGGCCAGGCGGCGGACTTCCTGTACGAGGTCATGGCCGAGGAGATCGGCGACCGCCTCGGCTTCATCCGCCACGAGGCCCGCAGCGGCCTGGTGATCGGCGATCCCAGCGGCCGCGCGGCCGGCCTGCTCGCCCCGCGCATACCCGCCCTCACCCTCGCCAGTCCCCTGACGCTCGACGAGGAGGCGGTGCTGCCGCAACGCCACGACCTGATCGCCAGCCTCGCGCTGCTGGACACGGTCAACGACGTCCCCGGTGCGCTGCTGCACATCCGCCGCGCGCTGACCCCGGGCGGGCTGGCGATCGTGGTGCTCACCGGTGCCGGCAGCCTGCCGGTCCTGCGCTCGGTCCTGCTCGACGCCGAGCCCGAGCGACCCGCGGCGCGGATGCACCCGATGATCGACGTGCGGGCCGCCGCAGCGCTGATGCAGCGCGCCGGCTTCGCGCGCCAGGTCGCCGACCACTTCCCGCTGACGGTCCGCTACGGCTCCTTCGACCGCCTGGTCGCCGACCTGCGCGACCAGGGGCTGACCGGTGTCCTCGCCAGCGCCCCGCCGCCCCTCGGGCGCGCCGCGCTCGCCCGGGCCCGCGAGGCCTTCGCCCGGCTCGCGGGGCCCGACGGCAAGGTCACGGAGACCTTCGAGCTGATCGTCCTGACCGGCTGGGGCTAACCCCCGAGCGAGGCCTGCGCTGCCGCCAGACGCGCGATCGGCACGCGGTAGGGCGAGGCGCTGACGTAGTCGAGGCCGACCTTCTCGCAGAACGCGATGCTGGCCGGATCGCCGCCGTGTTCGCCGCAGATGCCGAGCTTGATATCGCCGCGCGTCGCCCGGCCGCGCTCTGCCGCCAGTTCGACCAGCTGCCCCACCCCTTCGATGTCGAGGCTGACGAAGGGATCGCGGGCGAACACACCCTGCTCGACATAGGGGGCGAGGAACCGCGCCGAATCGTCGCGGCTCACGCCCAGCGTGGTCTGAGTGAGGTCATTGGTGCCGAACGAGAAGAACCGCGCCTCCTGCGCGATCTCGCCCGCCATCAGCGCTGCGCGGGGCAGCTCGATCATGGTCCCCACCAGGTACTCGACCCGCTGGCCGCACTCGGCGAAGACAGCCTCGGCGGTGCGATCGATCAGCGCGCGCAGCAGCTCCAGCTCGCGCCGGCTGGCGACCAGCGGCACCATGACCTCGGGCACCGGCGCATCGCCCGAATCGCGCGCCACCTCGCAGGCAGCCTCGAAGATCGCGCGGGCCTGCATTTCGTAGATCTCGGGATAGGTGATCCCGAGCCGGCAGCCGCGATGGCCGAGCATCGGGTTGAACTCGTGCAGCTCCTCCGCCCGCCGGCGCAGGTGATCGACGCCGAGGCCGGTGGTTCTGGCCAGCTCCTCGAACTCGGCATCGCCGTGCGGCAGGAACTCGTGCAGCGGCGGGTCGAGCAGGCGGATGGTGCACGGCAGGCCCGCCATGACGGTGAAGATCTCGCGGAAGTCGGCCCGCTGTTCGGGCAGCAGCTTGGCCAGCGCCGCGCGGCGGCCGGCCTCGCTGTCTGCCAGGATCATCTCGCGCACCGCGCTGATGCGGCTGGCATCGAAGAACATGTGCTCGGTCCGGCACAGGCCGATCCCCTCGGCCCCGAAGCCGACTGCCATGCGGCAGTCGGCCGGCGTCTCGGCATTGGTCCGCACCCGCATCCGCCGGTGCGCGTCGGCCCATTCCATCAGCGTGCCGAAGTCGCCCGCCAGCTCCGGCTCGATCGTCGGCACCTCGCCGCGCATGACCTGGCCCTTGGCTCCGTCGAGAGTGATCGTGTCGCCTTCGCGCAGCTCGGCCGAGCCGATCCGCAGCGTGCGCGCCTTCACGTCGATCGAGACCGCCGAGGCACCCGAGACGCAGGGACGGCCCATGCCGCGTGCGACCACCGCCGCGTGGCTGGTCATGCCGCCGCGCGCGGTAAGGACCCCTTGCGCGGCGTGCATCCCGTGGATGTCCTCCGGGCTGGTCTCGACCCGCACCAGGATCACCTTGTCGCCCCGCGCGGCCCACTGCTCGGCGGTGTCGGCGTCGAGCACGATCCGGCCGCTGGCCGCCCCCGGGGAGGCGGGCAGCCCGGTGGTGAGCACGTCGCGCGGGGCATCGGGATCGAGCGTGGGATGGAGCAGCTGGTCGAGCGCCATCGGGTCGATCCGCCTGATCGCCTCCTCCTGGCTGATAAGCCCCTCGCCGACCATCTCCACCGCCATCCGCAGCGCCGCCCTGGCGGTGCGCTTGCCGCTGCGGGTCTGCAGCATCCACAGCTTGCCCCGCTCGACGGTGAACTCGATGTCCTGCATGTCGCGGTAGTGCTGCTCCAGCAGGTCGAACACCCGGGCGAGGTCGGCATAGGCCTCGGGCATGGCCTCCTCCATGCTCAGCGGCTTCGCCCCCGCCGCCTCGCGCGCGGCGCGGGTGAGGTACTGCGGCGTACGGATGCCGGCGACCACGTCCTCGCCTTGCGCGTTGATCAGGTACTCGCCGTAGTAGGCGCGCTCGCCGGTCGCCGGGTCGCGGGTGAAGGCGACCCCGGTGGCGCTGGTGTCGCCCATGTTGCCGAACACCATCGCCTGGACGTTGACCGCGGTGCCCCAGTCGCCGGGGATGTCGTTGAGGCGGCGGTAGACCCTGGCCCGGTCGCTGTCCCAGCTGTCGAACACCGCGCGGATGGCGCCCCACAGCTGCACGTCGACATCCTGCGGGAAGGCATGGCCCAGCTCGCTCTCGACGATCCCCTTGTACTGCGCCACCAGAGCCTGCCAGTCTTCCGCCTCCATCTCGGTATCGGCGTAGAAGCCCTTGTCTTCCTTGGCGATCTCCAGCGCTTCCTCGAACAGGCCGTGGTCGATGCCGAGCACCACGTCGCCGTACATCTGGATGAACCGGCGGTAGCTGTCCCAGGCGAACCGCTCATCGCCCGAGACGGCCGCCAGCCCCTCGACCGTCGCGTCGTTGAGGCCGAGATTGAGCACCGTGTCCATCATCCCCGGCATCGAGACCCGGGCCCCGGAGCGAACCGAGACGAGCAGCGGATTGTCCCTGTCGCCGAACCGCTTGCCGACCGAAGCTTCGATGTGTTCGAGCGCGCGGGCGACGGCATCGCGCAGCGACTGCGGGAACTCCCGATCACCCTGGGCCTGGCGAAGGGTGCCTTCGGCGAGGTAGCGCACGCATTCCTCGGTGGTGATGGTGAAGCCGGGCGGCACCGGCAGGCCGATGCTGGCCATTTCGGCCAGGTTCGCGCCCTTGCCGCCGACCACGGTCTTGTCCTTCTGGCGCGGGTCCGAATGGTCTGCGGAGCCGCCGAATGCATAGACCGTCGTGTTCATCTTCACCCCTGTTTACCTGGAGACATGGACCGCTTGTTACACAGTCCTGGAGTCAAAAACCTAACCCTCGATGCGCCCGAAATCGGCCACCGTGTGCACTGCGGCACGCAGCCGGTCCAGCAGCGCGAGGCGCGATGTGCGTTTGATTTCTTCATCCGCGTTTACCGTCACTTCATCGAAAAAGCGGTCGATCGGTTCCCGCAAGGACGCGAGCGCGGCCATCGCCCCGGCGAAATCCTCCGCCGCCACCGCCGCCTGTGCCCGCGGTTCCGCCGCATCGAGCGCGTCGAGCAGCGCCTTTTCCGCAGGTTCGGGGGTGTAGGAAAGCGTTTTCGCGTGGCGATCGGCCATCTTGGCCTCGATCACCGCCTTCATGTCCGGATCGTCGACCAGCGCCAGCGGGTCCTCCTCGCCGGTGCGGGGAATGCCGTCGTTAGCCCCTTCCCTTGAGGGAAGGGGTTGGGGATGGGTGTTCGACATATCGGGCGTGGCACCCCCCACCCCCGGCCCCTCCCCCGTGGGGAGGGGGGTTTTCTTGAGGATATTGGCCGCGCGCTTGTAGCCCGCGAGCAGGTTCGCGCCGTCCTCGCTGCCCATGAACGCTTGCAGCGCATGGACGCGGGCGAGCAGGCGGACAAGGTCGTCCTCGCCCCCTAGCGCGAAGACCGCGTCGATCAGGTCGTGGCGGACGCCCGCCTCGCGCTGCTGGACCTTGAGGCGGTCGGCGAAGAAGTCGAGGAGGTCGCCAGATGCCACGCCAAAGCGGAGGCCGTTGTCCTGCACTAGCCGAATGGTTCCCAGCGCCGCTCGACGCAGCGCAAACGGGTCCTTCGACCCGGTCGGCTTCTCTTCGATACCGAAAAAGCTCCGGAGCGTATCCAGCTTGTCCGCCAGCGAGACCGCCACCGTCACCGGCGCGGTCGGCACCTCGTCGCCCTGCCCGACCGGCTTGTAGTGATCGCGGATCGCGTCGGCTACCGCATCCGGCAGCCCCTCGGCGCGGGCATAGTAGCCGCCCATCAGCCCTTGCAGTTCGGGGAACTCGCCGACCATCTCGGTCACGAGGTCGGCCTTGCACAGGCGCGCGGCCTGTTCGGCCATGTCGGCCAGTGAAGCCCCTTCCCTTGAGGGAAGGGGTTGGGGATGGGTGTTCGACGTATCGGGCGTGGCACCCCCCACCCCCGGCCCCTCCCCCGAGGGGAGGGGGGTATCGGTGACAATCCCCTCCTCGCACAGCCAACGCGCCAGCTTCGCCACCCGCTCCACCTTGTCGGCGACGGTGCCGAGCTTCTCGTGGAAGGTGATCCGCGAAAGCTTCTGCGCGTGCTCGGCGAGCGGCACCTTGCGGTCCTGCTCCCAGAAGAACCGGGCGTCGGAGAGCCGCGCGGCGAGCACCTTGCGGTTGCCGTCGACAATCGCCGCGCCGCCGTCTGCCGGGGTCACGTTGGCGGTGCAGACGAAGGCGTTGGCCAATTCGTGAGTCCCCGCGGAGGCGGAAACCTCGGTCGATCGTGCACCGAGGCCCGAGGCCCCCGCCTTCGCCGGGGCTCGCGTGGCGACGAAATACTTCTGGTTCACCCGCGCGGTGAGCTGGATCACCTCCGGCGGCACGTCGAGGAACGCCTCGTCGAACCGGCCGAGCAGCGGCACCGGCCATTCGGTCAGGCCGGCGTTCTCGATCACCAGCCCCTCGTCTTCCACCAGCGCCAGACCCGCATCGGCGGCGGCCTTCGCGGCGCCTTCGCGGATCATGTCCTGCCGTTCCACGTGGTCGACGATCACGTGGCAGGCGCGCAGCTTTTCCTGATAGTCGCTGGCCGATCCGATGGTGATCTCACCCGGGCAGTGGAAGCGGTGGCCCAGCGTTGCATAGCCGGAGCGCACCCCGCCCGCCTCGCACTCGACCAGGTCTTCGCCGAAGATGGCGACGATGCCCGAGAGCGGGCGCACCCAGCGCGGGCTTTCGGTGGAGATCGAGGCCGCGCCCCAGCGCATCGACTTGGGCCAGGCGAAGTCGCGCACGATCGCGGGGATCGCCTCGGCCAGCACCTCGCGCGTGGCCCGGCCGGGCTTGTCGATGACCGCGAACCAGGTCTGCCGGCCCTTGACGTCGCGCGCCTCCAGCTGCTCGCGGGTGACGCCGTTCCTGGCGCAGAACCCGTCCACCGCCGCGTCGGGCGCGCCGACCGGGGGGCCCTTGGCCTCCTCGCGCACGGCCTCGGTCTCCTGCGGCAGGCCCCGCGCGATCAGCGCAAGCCGGCGCGGGGTGGACCAGACGGTCAGGTCGCCCATGGCCACGCCGGCGGCATCCATCTCGCGGCGGAACAGCCTCTCCAGCTCGGCGCGCGCCCCCGCCTGCATCCGCGCAGGGATCTCCTCCGAGCGCAGTTCGAGAAGGAAGTCGGTCATGGGTTCCTCCCCGGCACGGGGAGGGGGAGGGAATCTGCGAACACCATCACTTCACCCACTCCGGATACTTCTCCGCCCAGCGCGGCGCTTCCTTCGCCATGTGTGCCTCGCAGCTCCCGCGCGCGAGGTCGCGCACCCGGCCCATGTAGCTGGCGCGTTCCTGCACGCTGATGACTCCGCGCGCCTGGAGCAGGTTGAACAGGTGGCTGGCCTCGATCGCCTGCTCGTAGGCGGCGATCGGCACGTTCGCCTCGAGCGAGCGCAGGCATTCGGCCTCGGCCCGGCGGAACCCTTCGAACAGCGTCTCGGTGTCCGCCACCTCGAAGTTCCACTTCGACATCTGGCGTTCGTTCTCGAGGAACACGTCCCCGTAGCTCACGCCCCGGCCGTTGAAGTCGAGATCGTAGACGTTGTCGACGCCCTGGATGTACATGGCCAGGCGTTCGAGACCATAGGTCAGCTCGCCCGCCACCGGCTTGCAGTCGAACCCGCCCATCTGCTGGAAATAGGTGAACTGGGTCACTTCCATTCCGTCGCACCAGACTTCCCAGCCCAGCCCCCAGGCGCCCAGCGTCGGGCTTTCCCAGTCGTCCTCGACAAAGCGGATGTCGTGCTTGAGCGGATCGATCCCGATCACGCCGAGGCTTTCGAGGTAGAGGTCCTGGATGTCGGCCGGGCTCGGCTTCAGGATGACCTGGTACTGGTAGTAGTGCTGCAAGCGGTTCGGGTTCTCGCCATAGCGGCCGTCGGTGGGGCGGCGGCAGGGCTGGACGAAGGCCGCGTTCCACGGCTCCGGCCCCAGCGCGCGCAGGGTGGTGGCGGTGTGGAAGGTGCCCGCGCCCATCCTCATGTCGTAGGGCTGGAGGATCAGGCAGCCCTGCGCGCTCCAGAAGTCGTGAAGCGCGAGGATCATGTCCTGAAAGGACTTCGACGGGTCGCGGGGCGGCGGCGTGGACATGGCCCGGGCCATGGCGGAAGGGCCCAAATGCGTCAATCCTGCCGTGCCGGGCGGTGCCTGCCCGCCGGCGGAGCGCCGCCCCGTGCCCTTGCCCGACCCACTTGACCGCAGCCGGCAACCCGGCCATCCCCCGCTCCCCTGCCCGGTAAGGACAATCGTGATGAAGACCCTGCTCGCCACTCTCGCCAGCGGCGCCGCCATGCTCGGCCTGCTGGCCGCCCCCCATGTCTCTGCCGGCGAGGCCACGGCCCCCGCGACCACCGCTGCGGCCCCTGTCTCGGCCACCCCCGCGCTGTGGAAGGTCGCCGACGAGGACACCACCATCTACCTGTTCGGCACCGTGCACCTGCTGCCCGAGGGGATCAGCTGGTACGAAGGCCCGGTGAGCGAGGCGCTGGAATCCTCCGGCACGCTGGTCACTGAAATCCCGCTGGGACCGGAAGCCGACGCGCAGATGCAGCAGATCGCCCTTGCCAGGGGGATGCTGCCCGCAGGCGGCAACCTGCGCGCGCTGATGAGCGAGGAAGACAGGGCGAGATACGAGGCGGCACTTGGCGCGTTGAGCATTCCGCCCGCCGCCTTCGACGGCATGAAGCCGTGGATGGCGGGTCTCACCCTGACCGTTCTCCCGCTGATCCAGCAGGGTTACTCGCTCGATGCCGGGGTCGAGAAGAAGCTGCTCGGCCTCGCCGGGCCGGACAAGCCGCGCGAGGCGCTGGAGACGATCGAGTTCCAGCTCGGCCTGTTCGACGGGATGGACCAGGCGGCGCAGATCGAGTTCCTGATCGCCTCGGCTGAATCGGCCGAGCGGGTCAAGCCCGCGCTCGATGCCATGGTCGCCGAATGGGCCGAGGGCGACGCTGACGGGCTGGCCGCGGTCATGAACGCGGAACTGACCGATCCGGCGGTTGCCGAGGCGCTGCTCTACAGCCGCAATGCCAACTGGGCCGACTGGATCGACAGCCGCCTCGAGCAGCCGGGCACGGTATTCATGGCGGTCGGCGCGGGCCACCTTGCCGGCGAGCGCAGCGTGCAGGACCTGCTGGCGAGGCGCGGCATCGCGACCACGCGGGTCCAGTGATCCGCGCGGCCGGCATCCTCGCAGCCCTGTCGGCCGCTCTGCTGCTGGCGGCCTGCGGTGCGCCCGAACCTGAACCCGAAGCGCCGCCGCCCTCGCCGCTGCTCTACGAGCTGGCCTCGGCCGATGGCGCGGTGGAGGGCTGGCTGTTCGGCACCATCCACGCCCTGCCCGAAGGCACCGAGTGGCAGTCCCCGGCGATCCGCCGCGCGGTGAGCGAGGCGCAGGTGCTGGTGGTCGAGGCCGCCGGCCTCGACGACCCCGCCGCTGCCGCCCTGTTCGAGGAGCGGGCGGCGGCAACGGGCCAGCCGGCGCTGGCCGAGCGGGTGTCGCCGGCGCTGCGCCCGGTGCTGGCGGAGGTGGCCGGGCAAGGCGGGCTGGACCTTGATGCCCTGCGCGAGCGCGACACCTGGGCCGCGGCGCTGATCCTGGCGCAGGCCGTGCGCCATGGCGACCCGGCGCACGGCGTCGACCGGGCCCTGCTGGAGGCCTTCGCCGGCCGGCCGGTGATCGAGCTCGAGGGCCTCGCCGCCCAGTTCGACCTGTTCGACACCCTGCCCGAGCGCGAGCAGCGCGACCTGCTGGAGGCGCTGCTGCGCGATCACCGCCGCTGGCGCGGCGATCCGGGCCATCTGGCCCGCGCCTGGCTGGCGGGCGACATCGGGCAGGCGATCGACCCCGCCCGGTCCGCCCTGCTCGCCGACCCGGAGCTGCGCGAGACCCTGCTGACCGCGCGCAACCGCACCTGGGCGCGGCAGATCGAGGCCGTGCTGGCGCGCGAGCCCAGGGTCATGGTCGCGGTCGGTGCCGGCCACGTGCCGGGGCCCGATGGCCTCGCCGAACTGCTCGCCCGGCGCGGCTACGCGCTGCGCCCGCTGGGCTGAGCGGACTTGCTTTTCCGGCCCGCGCCGCTATAGGCGCGCCCTTCGGCGCCATGGTCATCCCTGGAGGCGTGGCGGACCGAACTGGTAAACTCACTGCATTTCGAAAGGCTTGATCGATGAGCGACGCTCTGACTCTGCCGGCCGAGACGCGCGAACGGGCTGGCAAGGGAGCCTCCCGTGCACTGCGTCGCGATGGCCGTGTCCCCGCCGTGATCTATGGCGGCAAGGACGAACCGATGATGATCCATGTCGAGGCGAAGGAACTGGTCCGCCAGCTGATGACCGGCCACTTCATGAACTCGATCGTCACCCTCGAAGTGGGTGGCAAGAGCGTGCGCACCCTGCCCAAGGACGTCGCCTTCGACCCCGTGTCCGACCGCCCGGTTCACGTCGACTTCCTGCGCCTGTCCAAGAACGCCAAGGTCGACGTCAACGTGCCGGTCGTGTTCGCCAACGAGGACGCCAGCCCGGGCCTCAAGAAGGGCGGCGTGCTCAACGTGGTCCGCCACGAGCTGGAACTGGTCTGCGAAGCCGACCGGATCCCCTCCGAAGTGGTGATCGACGTCACCGGCAAGGACGTGGGCGATTCGATCCACATCAGCGAAGTCACCCTGCCCGAAGGTTCGGCCAGCGCGATCACCGACCGCGATTTCACCATCGCCACGCTGGTCGCCCCCTCGGCCCTGAAGAAGGCCGAAGGCGCCGCCGCCGCTGACAGCGAAGGCGAAGCTGCCGAAGGCTGACCCCTTGCCGCATCGCGAAGACGCCGGCTCCGCGCCATCGCGGGGCCGGCGTTTTCTTTTGCCGCTCGCCCGGCTAGGGACGCGCCATGCAAATCTGGGCAGGCCTCGGCAACCCCGGTCCGCAATACGCGCTGCACCGGCACAACATCGGCTTCATGGCCTGCGACGTCATCGCGGAGATGCACGGGTTCGGCCCGGTGCAGAAGAAGTTTGCCGGCTGGGTGCAGGAAGGGCGGATCGGCGGCGCGAAGGTGCTGCTGCTCAAGCCCGCGACCTACATGAACGAAAGCGGCCGTGCGGTCGCCGAGGCGCTGCGGTTCTACAAGCTCGGGCCCGAAGCACTGACGGTGTTCCACGACGAGCTCGACCTCGATCCGTTCCGGGTCAAGGTCCGCGTCGGCGGCGGGCTCGCCGGGCACAACGGGCTGCGCTCGATCAACCAGCATCTCGGACCGGATTTCCGCCGCGTCCGGATCGGCATCGGTCATCCCGGGCACAAGGACCGGGTGACGGGCCACGTGCTGGGCAACTACGCCAAGTCCGAGATGGACGATCTTGCCGCCATGCTCGGCGCGATCGGCGCGGAGGCGGAGTGGCTCGCCAAGGGCGACGACGCGCGCTTCATGAACGAATACGCGCTCAGGATGCAGGGCTAGGCCCCGCCAGCGCTTGCACAATCGGCAAAGCCGAATAACCTCGCCTGACCGCCTACACCAGCCGAGGACCGCCATGCCCCAGCTCGACCGCCGCCGCCTGCTGGCAGGTGCCGCAGCCACCACCGCGCTTGCCGCAGCAGCCGGCGCGCCCGCCCGTGCGGACGCAGGCGCGCCCGACCTCACGGGCAAGGCGATCCTGATTACCGGGGCCTCCTCGGGCTTCGGCCGGCTGGGGGCGGAGCATTACGCCCGGCTCGGCGCGCGGGTGTTCGCGACCATGCGCGCGCTCCCGCGCCCGGAGGCAGACGAGCTGCGTGCCCTCGCCCGCGCCGAAAAGCTGGACCTGCACGTCCTCGAAATCGACGTCCTTTCCGACGAGCAGGTCGCCGCCGGTGTCGCCGAGGCCGAGCGGATCAACGGCGGGGCGATCGACGTGCTGGTCAACAACGCCGGGATCGGCATCTCCAGCCCGGTCGAGATGCAGGACATGGAGGCGACGCGGCTGATCTTCGACACCAACGTGTTCGGCTGCCACCGCATGGCGCGCGCCATGCTGCCGGGAATGCGGGCGCGCAAGTCGGGGCTGATCGTGCAGATCTCCAGCCAGCTCGGGCGGGTGATCGCGCCCTATTCGGGGCATTATTCCGCCACCAAGTTCGCGCTGGAGGCCATGGGCGAGCAGCTCGCCTACGAACTGGTGCCGCACGGGATCGATGTCACCATCGTTCAGCCCGGCGGCTATCCGACCCGCGTGTGGGCGAACCGCAACATCTATTCCGCCGCGCTCAAGCAACGGACCGGCGCGCTCCACGCCGACGGCTATCCGCAGCAGGTCGCCCGCATGGGCCAGGAGGACGGATCGGGCCGCAGCACCGATCCGATGGACGTGCCGCGCGAGATCGCCCGCCTGATCGCCCTGCCTGCCGGCGCGCGGCCGCTGCGGGTGCCGGTCCACCCCGGCCCGAAGCCGCAGGTCGCGATCAACCAGGTCAGCGCTCAAACGCAGGTCGACTGGCTGGGCCGCTCGCCGGCCCTCGGCCCGCTGGTCCGCGCTGTTCATGACGTGTGAGGCTCTGGCCTTGCGCCACCTCCCCGGCTAAGGGCGCGGGCCAGATCACAATCGGAGTATTTCATGGGTTTCCGTTGCGGAATCGTCGGGCTGCCGAATGTCGGCAAGTCCACCCTGTTCAATGCACTGACGGAGACGCAGGCCGCGCAGGCGGCGAACTACCCGTTCTGCACGATCGAGCCGAACGTGGGCCAGGTCGCCGTCCCTGACGAGCGGCTGGAGAAGATCGCGGCAATCGCCAGATCGGCCAAGGTGATCCCGACCCAGCTCGCCTTCGTCGACATCGCCGGGCTGGTGAAGGGGGCGAGCAAGGGCGAAGGGCTCGGCAACCAGTTCCTCGGCAACATCCGCGAGGTCGACGCGGTGGTTCACGTGCTGCGCTGCTTCGAGGACGACGACATCCAGCACGTCGCCAACCGGGTCGATCCGATCGCCGATGCCGAAGTGGTCGAGACCGAGCTGATGCTGGCCGACCTCGACAGCCTCGAAAAGCGGGTCGACAACGCGAAGCGCCGCGCCACCGGGGGCGACAAGGAGGCAAAGGCGCTCGCCAGCGTGCTGGGCCAGGCGCTCGACCTGCTGCGCGAGGGCAAGCCCGCCCGGCTGACCGAACCGAAGGACGACGAGGAAGCGCGGCTGTTCGCGCAGGCCCAGCTGCTGACCGCCAAACCCGTGCTCTACGTGTGCAACGTGGCTGAAGAGGACGCGGCCACCGGCAATGCCCTGTCCGAACAGGTCTTCGCCAAGGCCGCTGCCGAAGGCGCGCAGGCGGTGGTGGTGTCCGCCGCAATCGAGAGCGAGCTGGTCGCCATGCCGGCGGAGGACCGCGGCGAGTATCTCGAGGCGCTCGGCCTCACCGAGAGCGGTCTCGCCCGGGTGATCCGCGCCGGCTACACGCTGCTCGGCCTCAAGACCTTCTTCACCGCCGGGCCCAAGGAAGCGCGCGCCTGGACCTTCCCGGAAGGCGCCAAGGCCCCGCAGGCCGCAGGCGAGATCCACACCGATTTCGAACGCGGCTTCATCCGCGCCGAGACCATCGCCTACGACGATTACGTCACGCTGGGGGGTGAACAGGGCGCCAAGGAGGCGGGCAAGCTGCGCCAGGAAGGCAAGGAATACGTTGTCCAGGATGGCGACGTGATGCTGTTCAAGTTCAACGTCTAGGAGCCAGACCGCGCCTGCTGCGTTGCCCTTCCCGAAAGGGGAAGCGCATGGTCGACAAATCCGAGAAGTTCCGCTGGCTGGTGAGGCTGGGCTACTTCAGCCGGGCGGTGTTCTACGCCATGCTCGGCTTCCTCGCGCTCACCGCCACGCGCCAGATCAGCCAAGGGACGGATGGCATTTTCCGCGCGATCGAGGACTTCCCGGGCGGTACGGCGATCCTGTGGCTGATGGTCGCGGGGCTGCTCGCCTACGCGCTGTTCCGGCTGTGCTCGCCGCTGTTCGACATCGAACATGAAGGCAGCGATGGCAGCGGCTGGGCCCGGCGCATCGGCCACCTGGGCAGCGCCATCGGGCACGCCGCGCTGGCGTGGTCGGCCTACAAGCTGGCGACTGCGGATGCGAGCGGCGGTGGGGCTGGCGCGCGGCAGGCCGCTGCCGGGATCCTGTCGGCTGAGCTCGGCGGAGTGGTGCTGGGCCTGCTCGGCCTCGCCTTCATGGCGGCGGCCTTCTCGCAGGCGAAGAAGGGGATCACCGGCTCGTTCATGGCGCGGATCAGCCCCCGGGCACCGAACGCGGCGCGCGTGCTCGGCGGAATCGGCTATGTCGCGCGCGCGGCGGTTTACGCGGTGATCGGCTGGTCGCTGGTGCGCGCCGGATTCCTGACGCGCGGGGCCGAGGAAGTGAAGACGCTGGGCGAAGCGGTCGTGGCCCTTGCAGGCAACGGTCCGGTGTTCCAGCTGGTCGCCATCGGCCTGATCGTGTTCGGCCTGTTCAGCCTGATCCTCGCGCGGTACCGGATCATCCCCGATCTGGGACGCGGCGGACGGGTGCCGCTCTACCGCGCCTGAACCGTTGCCTGACCGCCCGGCTTGCGGCACAGGCCGGGTCCGGTCGCAGCCGGTGGGGAGGATGAATGCTCTATTTCGAAGATATCGCGGTCGGCTCGCGCCAGAGTTACGGCCGCTACGAAGTGACCCGCGAGGAAGTGCTCGAGTTCGCCGGGAAGTACGATCCGCAGCCGTTCCACCTGTCCGACGAGGCGGCCGCGCAGACCCATTTCGGCCGCGTCTCGGCCAGCGGCTGGCACACCTGCGCGATGACCATGGCGATGCTGGTCGAGCACATGAAAGCCAATCCCCAGGCCGGCCTGGGATCGCCGGGGGTGGACAACCTGCGCTGGGTCAAGCCCGTCTACCCCGGCGACACGCTGCGGGTGGAAAGCGAAGTGCTGGAAAAGCGCCGCAGCCAGTCGCGGCCCGAAATGGGCATCTTCAAGTCGCGCAGCCGCACCTACAACCAGAATGACGAGCTCGTGATGGAGATGGTGAGCAACGGCCTGATCCGGGTGCGCGATCCGGGCGCGCCGATCGGCTGATCAGCCCGGGCACTGCGCCAGGCCCGCCGCGCGGTAGACCGTCCGGTCCTTGCCGTCGCGCAGTTCCAGCGTCGCCTCGTAGCGCGTGCCGCCCCCCTCCGCCGGCTCCGCCTGCCCCAGGCCCAGGGTGATCGCGTACTCGGTGCCGTCATACCGGGTCCAGGCGACCGCCGGACCCTTCTGCACGCCCTTGTCGGGGGCGAACTCCTCGATCTCGCGGCCGATCTTCATCACCGCCCGCTCCTCCATCGCCAGCAGGACCGGGGCCATCCCCCCTCCTTCCGGCGCGAAGGCGCAGGCCGGCTCGGTCAGCCCCCGCGCCTCGATATCGGGGTAGAGGATGCGCTCCGGTTCGACCGGGATCGCCACGCCCTCGTTGACCCGCTCGATCTCGGCCACCCTCGCCGCCGCGTCCGCCCCTGCGGGTGGCTCGTCGCAGCCGGCCAGCATTGCCGGCACGGCAAGCAGGACCAGGCGAGCGGGCAGGCTTGTGCGCATCAGTGTCTCCCGAACAGCTTCTCGACGTCTTCCATCTTGAGCTTCACCCAGGTGGGCCGGCCATGGTTGCACTGGCCCGAGCGGGGTGTGCGCTCCATCTCGCGCAGCAGCGCGTTCATCTCGGCGACGCTCAGGGTGCGCCCGGCGCGGACCGAGCCGTGGCAGGCCATGGTCGCGAGGACCAGGTCCAGTTTCTCGCCCAGCAGCAGGGTCTCGCCGTGCTGCGCCAGATCGTCTGCAATGTCGACCAGCAGGCGGGCGGGATCGGCGGTGGCAAGGGCATGGGGCATGGAACGCACGAGCATCGCTGCGGGTCCGAAGCGCTCGATCGCGAGGCCCAGTTCGGCGAGGCGCGGGGCCGCCTGCTCCAGCCGGTCGCAGGTGGGCTCGTCCAGCTCCACCACGTCAGGGATCAGCAGCGCCTGGGCGCGGGCCACCGCCGCCCCCGCACCGGCCCCCCGCAGCCGCTCGAGCACCAGCCGCTCGTGCGCGGCGTGCTGGTCGACCAGCACCAGCCCGTCGGATGCCTCGGCCACGATGTAGGTCTGCGCCACCTGCCCGCGCGCGATGCCGAGCGGATAGTCCTGCGTGTCCGGTGCGGCGGGCTCGGCCGCTTCGGCGCGGCCCTGCGGAGAGGCGAAGACGTCCGCCTCGTGCGCCCGCCATTCCGGCCCGGCTTCGCGCAGCGCAGCCGCAGGGCGCCCGGCCCAGTGCTGGCCGGCGAACAACGAGCGCACGGCCGGCGCCGCTGGTGCCGCCGGCTCCGCCTGCCATCGCTCCATCGCGGCGCGGTCCGGCCCCTGCGCGCTCCTCCGGTCCCCGGTCGCCAACGCCTGGCGCAGGCCCGAGACGATGAACCCGCGCACCGCCGCCGCGTCGCGGAACCGCACCTCGGTCTTGGCCGGGTGGACATTGACGTCGACATCCTCCGGCGGAAGGTCGAGAAACAGGGCCAGGACCGCGTGCCGATCGCGCGCGAGCATATCGGCATAGGCCCCGCGCACCGCGCCGGTCAGCAACCGGTCCTTCACCGGGCGGCCGTTGACGAACAGGTACTGGTGGTCGGCCACCCCCCGGTTCCAGGTCGGCAGGCCCGCCACCCCGCCCAGCCGCATCGGACCGCGTTCGAGCGCGATCGCTACCCCGTTGTCGGCCAGCTCGCGCGAGACGATGCCGGCGACCCGGTCGGCCAGGCTCTCGCCGCCTTGCGCCTGGATCACCCGCCGCTCGCCGTGATCGAGGGTGAAGGCCACCGCGGGCCGGGCCATGGCGAGCCGGCGAACGACGTCGAGACAGGCGGCGTATTCGCTCCGCGCGCTGCGGAGGAACTTGCGCCGGGCCGGCACGCGGGCGAACAGCTGCTCGATCCGCACCCGGGTGCCCGGCGGCAGCGCGGCAGGGCCCTGCGCCGCGACCTGCCCGTGGTCCACCACCATGCGCCAGCCTTCGCCGGCACCGCGCGGCCGGCTCTCGATCGTCAGGCGGGCGACACTGCCGATCGAGGGCAGCGCCTCGCCGCGGAAGCCCAGCGTGACGACCCGTTCGATCGCCCCGTCCGCGCCGATCAGGTCGTCAGGCAGCTTGGAGGTCGCGTGCCGTTCGAGCGCCAGCGCCATCTCCGCCGGGCTCATGCCGCAGCCATCGTCCGTCACCTCGATCAGGTCCAGCCCCCCTTCGATCAGCCGGACCGCGATCCTGCTGGCACCCGAATCGAGTGCGTTCTCGACCACTTCCTTGAGCGCGGCGGCCGGCCGCTCGACCACTTCGCCCGCAGCGATGCGGTTGACCAGTTCGTCCGGAAGGCGGCGGATTGTCTGCATGGCCGCAGGGTAGCGGCGATATGCTCCGGATTCGAGGCCGGCAGTGGATTTCACGCAGGCTGTCGACACAATTTTTTGGCGTTTTCGCGCGCGGTTCGGTAAGGAGCCGCCACTTCCTGCCAGCCCAGGGTAGAGCGAAGCCGGTAGACCGGCGCGAAGCCCTGTATTCAAGACGGATTCACGTTCGGATGACCTTCCTGTCAAAGCTCTTCAAGTTCGGCTCGCGCAACATGGCCATCGACCTCGGGACGGCGAACACGCTGGTCTACGTCGACGGAGAGGGGATCGTGCTCAACGAGCCGTCGGTGGTGGCGATCGAGACGATCAACGGGATCAAGAAGGTCAAGGCCGTGGGCGACGATGCCAAGATGATGATGGGCAAGACGCCCGACAGCATCGAAACCATCCGCCCGCTGCGCGACGGCGTGATCGCCGACCTCGACTGGGCCGAGGAGATGATCAAGGAGTTCATCCGCAAGGTGAACGGGCGCAAGACCAGCATGTTCCGCCCGCCCGAAATCACCATCTGCGTGCCGAGCGGCTCGACTTCGGTGGAACGGCGCGCGATCCGCGATGCGGCCTCCAACGCCGGGGCGAGCCAGGTCTACCTGATCCTCGAACCCATGGCCGCCGCCATCGGTGCCGATATGCCGGTGACGGAACCGGTCGGCAGCATGGTGGTCGACATCGGCGGCGGGACGACCGAAGTGGCGGTGCTCTCGCTGCGGGGCCTGGCCTATGCCACCTCGGTCCGCACCGGGGGCGACAAGATGGACGAATCGATCGTCTCCTACGTCCGCCGCCACCACAACCTGCTGATCGGCGAATCGACCGCCGAGCGGATCAAGCGCGACTATGGGGTGGCGGTCGCCCCCGAAGACGGCGTGGGCGAGAGCATCACGATCAAGGGCCGCGACCTCGTCAACGGGGTGCCCAAGGAGATCACCATCAACCAGGGGCACATCGCCGAGGCGCTTGCCGAACCGATCGGCGCGATCGTGGAAGGGGTCCGCATCGCGCTGGAGAACACCGCGCCTGAACTGGCCGCCGACATTGTCGACCAGGGCATCGTGCTGACCGGCGGCGGGGCGCTGATCAAGGGGCTGGACGTCCACCTGCGCGAGGAAACCGGGCTGCCGGTGTCGGTCGCGGAAGACCCGCTTTCCTGCGTGGCAATCGGTACGGGGCGCGCGATGGAAGACCCGATCTATCGCGGCGTCCTGATGACGGCCTGAGGGAGGCGAGGCCATGGCGCCGCCCGAGAAACGGCGCTCCAGCACCTCGCGCCGGGCCCAGTACGGACGATTCACCGGCTACGTGCTGGCGATCGCGGGCGTCCTGATCGGCCTGCTGCTGCTGGCGGTCTCGCTGCAGCGGCCGGACAGCTTCGCCGGTCTGCGCGGCCTTGCCCGCGACAGCGTTGCCCCGGCTGCCGCGCCGACCACCCTCGCCCGGACGCAGAGCCAGGGCGTGCTGGCCACCATCGCCGGCTACTGGCGCGCGGGCAGCCAGAACGCGCAGCTGCGCGAAGAGATGGAGCTGGCCCGCATCCGCCTCAGGGAAGCCGAGGCTCTCAAGCAGGAAAACGCCCGGCTGAAGGCGCTGCTCGACCTCGACCAGGGCGAGGGCGCGCCGGTGGCGATCACCCATTTCATCGGCTCCACCGCCTCCAGCGCGCGCCGCTTCGGTTATATCGGCGCCGGGGCCCGCGACGGAGTCAACCCGGGAATGCCCGTGCGCAGCCCGCGCGGGGTGGTCGGTCGCGTGGTCGAGACCGGCGCGACCAGTTCGCGGGTGCTGCTGCTGTCCGACAGCCAGTCGCTGGTGCCGGTCCGCCTCGCGCGCAGGGATGTCGCCGCTTTCGCGGAAGGGCGCGGCGACGGGCTGATCCGCATCCGGCTGATCAACCTCGGCATCAATCCCCTGCGCAAGGGCGACCTGTTCGTGACCAGCGGCACCGGCGGCTACTTCAGACCCGGGATGGCGGTGGCGATCGTGACCCGGATCACCGGCGACGGTGCCCTGGCCCGCATGGTCAGCGATCCCGCCGCGACCGACTATGTCGCGGTCCTGCCGCTGTGGCAGCCCGAGACCATCCGCGCCGCAGCGACCCCGATCGAGCAGCCCGTGGGCGAGTGATGGAGAAGCTCAACCCGCAGGCCCGGCGCGACCGCTACGGCAGCAAGATCAACCGGACCCATTCGCCCAGCCTCGCCGGCGGCCTGCCCTGGGCTTCGGTCATGGTGGCGTCGCTGGTCCAGATCCTGCCGCTCGCCGCCGCGGTTCCGGTGATGCCCCCGCTGGGCTTCATCGTCCTGCTGTGCTGGCGGCTGGTGCGGCCGGGGCTGCTGCCGGTCTGGGCCGGGTTTCCGCTCGGCCTGTTCGACGACCTGCTGAGCGGCCAGCCCTTCGGCAGCGCCATCCTGCTGTGGTCGCTCGCCCTGCTGGTTATCGAGGTGATCGAGGTGCGCCTGCCGTGGCGCGAGTTCCTGCTCGACTGGCTGCTGGCGGCGGCCATCCTGGCGGTCTACCTCATGGCCGCGGCGCTGGTTTCCGGCGGGCGCATGACCGCGCCGCTGCTGCTGGCCCTGCTGCCCCAGCTCTTGCTGTCGGTCCTGGTCTACCCCATTATCGCCCGCATGGTGGCCTGGCTCGATCGATTGCGCCTGATGCGCTTCAGGACCGTCGACTGATGGTCCGCAAGCGGTCGCGCCAGATTGTCAGTTCCGCCACGCTCAGGAGTTCGTTCGACCGGCGCAGCGTGGTCATGGGCGCGATCGGCGGGGGGATCGGCACCCTGCTGGCCGGCCGGCACGCCTACCTGGCGATCGCCGAGAACGAGAAGTACACGCTGCAGGCCGAAAGCAACCGGGTCAACATGACCCTGATTCCTCCCCGGCGGGGCTGGGTGCTGGATCGCAACGGCGCGCCGCTCGCCTCCAACCGCGCGGACTTCCGCGTCGACCTGATCCCCGACCGGATCGAGGACGTCGAGCGCACCGTCACGCTGCTGGGTGACGTGCTCGCGCTCGACGAGGTGCGGCTGCGCGATCTGCGCGACGATATCGCCAAGTCGCGCGGCTTCCAGCCGATCGAGGTGGCGGCCGGCCTGACGTACGAGCAGTTCGCTGCGCTGAGCGTCCGCCTGCCGGAGTTGCCCGGCGTCCTGCCGCAGCGCGGCTACTCGCGGTTCTACCCGACCGGGCCATCGGTTGGGCACCTGATCGGCTACGTCGGCCCGGCCAACGCGGAGGAATACAAGGAGGAGCCGATCGAGCTGCTGCTCACCCCCGGGTTCAAGCTGGGCAAGGACGGGGTCGAGAAGCAGTTCGAGGAGCGCCTGCGCGGTGTGCCCGGCGCGCGCCGGGTGGAGGTGACTGCGCGGGGGCGGATCGTGCGCGACCTCCAGACCCGCGACGACATCCAGGGCCAGCCGGTCCAGCTCACCATCGACGGCCCGCTGCAGGACTATGCCGCCCGCCGCATCGGCCTGCAATCGGGCTCGGTGGTGGTGCTCGACTGCGCCACCGGCGACATCCTGTGCATGGCCTCGATGCCCAGCTTCGATCCCAACAGCTTTTCCGACGGGATCGGCCGGGTCGAGTACGCGATGCTGAGCGAGGACGAGCGCGTGCCCTTGCGGAACAAGGTGCTGAAAGGGCTCTATCCGCCTGCCTCGACCGTCAAGCCGATGGTGTCGATGGCGCTGATGCAGGCCGGCGTCGACCCGGACGAGACCGTGTTCTGCGGTGGCGGCCTGAGGGTCGGCAACCGGGTGTTCCGCTGCTGGAACCGGCGCGGCCACGGCGCGACCGACATGGCCAAGGGCATCTACCAGAGCTGCGACGTCTACTACTACGCCATGGCCCAGCGCATCGGCATGGACCCGATCGCGCAGATGGCCCGGGTATGCGGCATGGGCGAGGAGTTCGACCTGCCGGTGCTCAGCCAGTTCTACGGCACCGTGCCCGATCCGGCATGGAAGATGCGCAAGCTGGGCGAGCCATGGCAGGCGTTCGACACCGTCAACGCCACCATTGGCCAGGGCTATATGCTGTCGAACCCGCTCCAGCTGGCGGTCATGTCGGCGCGTCTTGCCACGGGCAGGCATATCGAGCCCAACCTGCTGAAGGGCGCGGCCAAGCCGTTCGTCAAGGTGGATTTTCCCGCCGATCACGTTGCCTATGTGCGGCAGGCGATGAGCGACGTGGTCAACGGCCCCGGCACCGCCGGGCGCGGCCGGCTGCCCTTTCCCGACATCCTGATGGCGGGCAAGACCGGCACCGCCCAGGTCGTCTCGCTCAACATTTCCGACGGCAAGACCGGGCCGTGGAAATACCGCGACCACGGCCTGTTCATCTTCTTCGCCCCGTTCGACCGGCCACGCTACGCCGGCGCGGTGGTGATCGAGCACGGGGGCGGGTCGGGCGCGGCCTACCCGATCGCGCGCGATGTCACCACTTTCCTGTTCGATCCGGCCAAGGGGATGGAGGCACTGGCCGCGCTCGAGCGCGAGTGGGGCGGCACCGCGCAGGAGCGCCTTGCGGCCAAGTACCGCGCCTATGCCGCGCAGGCCGGCGAGATCACCCGCGAGCCCCCGATGCGCGAGGCCGACATCTTCAGCCGGGTCGATGCCGAGGCGCGGGTCGCGGCCGAACAGCCGTCGCGCCAGGCGCGCGACGCGGCGATCAACCGCCCTCAAGGGGACGAGGGCGCACCGGTGGGAGGAGCGCAGGAATGATCGCGCTCGTTCCTGCCCCGATCGCCCGCCAGCCCTGGTCGCTGCTGCTGCCGCTGCTGCTGCTGTCGGGCTTCGGCGCGCTGGTGCTCTATTCGGCCGGCGGCGGGGCGATGCAGCCCTATGCCCTGCCCCACCTCGTCCGCTTCGCCGTGTTCCTGGTGGTGGCGCTGGTGATCTCGCGCCTGAACCGCGACCTGATCATGCTGCTGGCCTATCCGGCCTATGCGGCGGTGCTGGTCATGCTGCTCGGGGTCGAAGTCGTCGGGGCGGTCAAGGGCGGCAGCCAGCGCTGGCTCGAGCTGGGGTTCATGCGGCTCCAGCCCTCGGAACTGATGAAGCCGGCGGTGTGCCTGGTGCTGGCGACCTACTACGCCCGGCTGCCGATCGGGCTGATCCCCAGCGTCAAGGCGCTGCTGCCCGCCGTCGGCCTGACGGCGCTGCCGATCGTGCTGGTGCTGATGCAGCCGGACCTCGGCACCTCCGTTGCGATCGCCTTCAGCGCCTTCGTGGTCATGTTCCTCGCCGGGCTGCCGCTGTGGTGGTTCGTCGGTGCCGGGGGGGCGGCGGTGCTGCTGGCGCCGGTGGTGTTCTTCTTCGGCCTGCACGATTACCAGCAGCGGCGGGTGACGACGTTCCTCGACCCGGAAAGCGACCCGCTCGGGGCCGGCTACCACATCAGCCAGTCGAAGATCGCGATCGGCTCGGGCGGCCTGTTCGGCAAGGGGTTCAACCAGGGCTCGCAGAGCCACCTCGACTACCTGCCGGAGCCGCAGACAGACTTCGTCTTTTCCAGCATGGCGGAAGAATGGGGTCTGCTCGGCGGACTGTTCGTGCTGGCGATGTACGCCCTGATCCTGGGCTGGGGCCTGAGGGTGGCGCGCGCCTCGCGCGATCGTTTCGCCGGGCTGCTGGCGGGCGGAGTGACCGCGACGATTTTCTTCTACATCGCGATCAACCTGCTGATGGTCATGGGGCTTGCTCCGGCCAAGGGTATGCCGCTGCCGTGGATGAGCCACGGCGGCTCCTCGATGCTGACGGCGATGATCTGCATCGGCATCCTGATGATGGTCGACCGCTGGAACCGCGCCGGCCCGCGCACGCGCCGCGCCTGGTGAGCGCGCCCCGCGCCGCCAAAGTTCCCCTTTTCAGCCCCGAAACAATCGCTATATGCAGCGCCTCGCCCGATTCGAGGGCACCGCCGCAACCCGGCACGTGGACGCATAGCTCAGTTGGTAGAGCAGCTGACTCTTAATCAGCGGGTCCTAGGTTCGAGCCCTAGTGCGTCCACCAAACTTCCCAACGGCTTAGGTGCAAATATACACCCCTCCCAAGGGGCTGTCGAGAGTCACGTAATCGCCACGTAATCAACGTGTTTCGTAGCATGGCGTAGAGGCTTGATTTTCGATGTGCGGGAGGACGCTTCCTCCCTGGTCGAAGCCGCTGCGCGTCTTCTTCACACCCACCTCAGCGGGGATACCCCGCAACGCCCCGAAACGAGGAGCGGGGCTGCTGACGCGCTCTGTCCCGCAGGGCAATCTGCCATGCTCCTGAGGGCGCGGTGTTTGACGCATGGGGCCCCGCAGGCACTCTGATCCGGCGGATATAGCCCAAAGCGCAGGCCGGGAAAGCCGACAGGCCCCGCCTTTCTGCCTGCGCGAGCAATGGCGGAATACTCCGCCTCAATCAGGGTGCAGTTTCTTGCTAGGGCGATCTCGCTGGTCGCTTGTGCAACTACTAGCCTTGGGATCTGAGAGTGAGAGTCTGGCGGGCTTCGCCGTGACGGATTGAGGGTCGAGAGAGAGGCTCCCGGCCAGCCGTCATGGAGTTCTTCCCATGGATATGCAGGTTCTCGATACGCGCCGCAACCCAAGCGGCGGTTACAAGGTGGATGTCTCGCGCGGCTCGCGCGTGGGTCGGGTGTCGTCGGAATGGTTCTCGCGCCCAGATGATGAGCGGTTTTTGTCTTTGGGCGATCTTGCCCGATCGGTGCGCGGTCGGTCTGACCGGAGCCGGACGCGCGTCGTCGAGACGGCGCTGATCCATGTCGAAGCAAACCGCAATGATCCGGAGCGCCTCGCTCTCATGCTACCGGGTGCCGAGGCACCGGTGACGCCAACCCACTGGAGCTTCGGGCAACTGGCCAACCAGGTCGGCGCTCCTGCTGCCTATCTGCGCCAACTTCCGGCGCCGCTCGCCGCGATCAATTTGCAATATGGGCTGACCTCCAACCGAGCCGAGCAGATCAAGACGCTCGAAACCGACGATCCAGTTTCTGGGGGCCGCCTCGAACTGCGCGCCGTTACCGGCCCCGACTATGGCCGGATCTACGACCATGAGCTTGTCGAAGCGGTGCAAAAGATCGCTGGCAACGGCACTGGCGACACACGCTGGAAGGTTCCGGGCGTGCTCGACTGGTCGACCGGGGTCTACAACCCTAACGTCGACATCTCGAAGGATACGACCACGCTCTATGCGTCGGATCGCGACGTCTTCCTGTTTCTGGTCGATGATCTCAACCCGATAGAAGCCGGGCGATTGCCCGACGGATCGCCCGATCTCTACTTCCGGGGCTTCTATTGCTGGAACTCCGAGGTTGGCGCAAAGACGCTCGGCATGGCGAGCTTCTACCTGCGCGCGGTCTGCCAGAACCGGAACCTGTGGGGCGTGGAGGACTTCGAAGAGATCAGCATCCGCCACAGCAAATATGCGGCAAACCGCTTTGCCCACGAAGCCGAACCGGCGCTGCTGAACTTTGCCAATTCCTCGCCGCAGCCGTTCATCAACGGCATCATGACCGCGCGGGAGCGAATCGTCGCCCGTTGTGACGAAGACCGGCAGGATTTCCTCCGGGCGCGCGGATTCTCCAAGGCTGAAACCGGTCGGATCATCGAGACCGTCCTCGCCGAGGAAGGCCGCCCGCCGGAATCGATCTTCGATTTCGTGCAGGGCATCACCGCATTGGCGCGGTCCAAGGCCCATCAGGACGCCCGGCTCGATATGGAGGGCAAGGCCAAGAAGTTGCTCGACCGGGTGCACTAACCCTCCCCGGGCCCAGCGTGTTACTCCTGCGTTGCGCTGCCTTCTCAGAGTGAGAGGGCGGCGCTTCGCTTCGTGACGGGTTCGGGCCTGAGAGAGAGTCTTTCGGGCGGCCCGTCATGGAGAAATCCCATGACCAAGACATTGCCCAAGCTCGTGCTCAGCGCCTCGCGCGACATCCCGTTCTCGCAGCTGGTGCTGAGCCAGAAGAATGTGCGGCGCGTGAAAGCCGGCCTTTCGATCGAGGATCTGGCCGAAGACATTTACCGCCGGACCCTGCTCCAGAGCATCAACGCCGCCCCTTGCTCGATGTCGACGGCAAGGAAACCGGCATGTTCGAAGTGCCGGCCGGTGGCCGTCGTTTCCGAGCCCTCGAACTGCTGGTGAAGACCAAGCGGATGGCCAAAGATCAGCCCGTTCCTTGCGTCGTGCGTGAAGCCGGGATTGCCGAAGAGGACTCACTAGCGGAAAACGTCATGCGCGTTGCGCTGCATCCGCTCGACCAGTTCCGTGCCTTCAGCGCGCTGATCGAAGCTGGCCTGTCCGAGGAAGACATCGCCGCGCGGTTTTTCGTCTCTGTCTCGACCGTACGCCAGCGCCTGCGGCTCGCCTCGGTCTCGCCCACCCTGCTCGAGATCTATGGTGAGGACGGCATCACGCTCGAACAACTCATGGCCTTCTCGATCACCGACAGCCACGCGCGCCAGGAGCAGGTCTGGGAACAGGTCAATCAGGGGCACCATGTGCCGGCTTACCACATCCGCCGCTTGCTGACCGAAGATGCGATCTCCGCAAGCGACCGCCGCGTCCGGTTCATCGGCATTGACGCCTACACCGAGGCTGGCGGCTATGTGATGCGCGATCTGTTTTCGTCGGACGAGGATGGATGGTTGCAGGATCCCGGATTGGTCGAATTGCTGGTGAGCGAAAAGCTCTCCGAACTCTCACAGGAAATCGGTGCCGAAGGCTGGAAATGGGTCGAGGCCGCCGTCGACCTGCCCTATGGCTGCGAGCGCGGCAAACGCCGGATCGTCGGCACGACCGTTCCGTTGACCGACGACGAGCAGGCACGGCGCGATGCTCTGGTCGAGGAATATGACCGCATTGGCGACGACTACGGCGATGGCAGCGACCTTCCCGACGAAGTCGATGCGCGGCTGACCGAGATCGATGCCGAACTGACCGCCCTGGACAGTCGTCCCACCGTTTACGATCCGGACGACATGGCGCGCGCCGGCGTGTTCATTTCGCTGACCCATGATGGTCGCATGCGGATCGACCGCGGCTATGTCCGTCCTGAAGATGAACCCGTCGCTGAAGGCCAGAATGACGTTACGAAGGGTGCCAACGCAGACGTGTCCGCTGGCGCGTCAGTCACCGTGGCAGGGCAAGCGGCGCCAATCGGTGGTGACGACGACGAAGATGAGGCGATCAAGCCGTTGCCTGACAGGCTCGTTTCCGAACTCACTGCTGAACGCACGCTCGCTCTGCGCGATGCACTGGCCAACGCTCCGCAGGCGGCTTTCCTCTCCCTTCTCCATGCGCTCGTCCTGTCGGTGTTCCGTCCCCACGGGACTCATGGCTGTGTGCAGATCGGCGTCACCCAGGCCTGGCTCGGCAATGTCGCACCGAACTTGCGCGAGAGTGTCTGGAGCCAGTCGATCCAGGCGCGGCATGACCATTGGGGTCAAAGGCTGCCGGACGAACCACAGGCGCTGTGGGACGCCCTCGCCGCTATGCCGCAGGATGAGCAGATGGCGCTGCTCGCCCACTGTGTCAGCCACGGCGTCAATGCGCTGTTTGAGCCGAGCAAGGGCTATGACGGACGCATCTCGGCGCATGGCGTGGCGCAGCGCATTGCCGCCGCAGATGCTCTGGCGGCAGTCGTCGGGCTCGACATGGCCGAGGCTGGCTGGACGCCAACGGTCGACAACTACCTCGGGCGGGTGACCAAGCCCCGGATCATCGAAGCGGTCCGCGAAGCCAAAGGCGATGCGACCGCCGCCCTGATCGAGCATCTCAAGAAGGGTGACATGGCACGCGAGGCCGAACGGCTGCTGGGCGGCACTGGTTGGTTGCCGGAACCCCTGCGGTTGCCAGTTATCGAAGCAGATGAAGCTGACATTGCGGACCTGCCCGGCTTCCTCGCGGATGATGCCGAACAGGCGGACGCCGACGATGCCTTCGCCATCGCTGCCGAATGAACTTTGCGCGCGCGGGGCGGCACCTGTCGCCCCGCGTGTCTTGTCCCCCTCTCACCGATGAAGGAGCCTTGCCATGGCAATTCCTGACCATGCCCGCGCCAATTTCGAGACGCTGCTAAGAGCCGCACAAGCGGGCGATCTCGCGCTGATGGAATGCACCGAGGTTGCCAGCGGCGAAACCCGCTACGTTCTTTGCGCCGTTGGCCGCGACGACGGCGACTATGTGATGACCCCGTTCGGGCACCTCACACCGGGCAATCCTTACGAAGCCTACATTCCGCCCGCCTGATCCGGCCTGCACTTCCCCAACTTCATTGAAGGATATCCGACATGACCAACTCGCCTTTGGCGGGTGCCTCCGCGCGCCCGCTTGCCGCTGCCTGCCCGCAGCAAACCGCTACCGCGATCGTCGCCGCAGCCCATGACCTGCTCGGCCACCTTGCCGCCGGTCGCCGGATCGACACGCCCGCCATTCGCATCGCCATGCAGTCCGCCTTTGGCGCAAGCGATGCGACCGGAGCCTGGAGCTGGAAGACCGCCTACGAAGCCGTCGAGGTCGCGCAATTGCTGTTCATGCGCCGCTACGGCCCGGCGATCCGTGCAAGAACCGCCGATCCGTTTGAACGGCTGAAACTTGTCGAAAGGATTGCCCGCCTCGCCCCCACGCAAACCCGGCGCAGCGAGGAAATGCAGGCTTACCAACAGTTCTCGACGCCGCTGGGACTGGCATGGGTGGCCGGGTTTGCTGCAGACTTCGTCCCGGGCGAGCTGGTGCTCGAGCCATCGGCGGGCACGGGACTGCTGGCGGTACAAAGTGAACTGGCCGGATGCAGATTGGCCGTGAACGAGGTTGCCGAAGTGCGTGCCGCCCTGCTTGGTAGCCTGTTTGCAGGCTCGCCCGTGTCGATGCACGACGCCGCACAGATCCACGAGCGGCTCGATACAGCTGTGGTGCCAAGTTGCATCATCATGAACCCTCCATTCTCGGCAGCACTGAATGTCGAAGCCCGTGTAGCCGCCGCAGCTTACCGACATTTGTCGTCAGCATTGGCGCGGCTTGCCGACGGCGGTCGGCTCGTCGCGATCACAGGGGCCAACTGCGCGTCAGATCACAAGGCGTGGCGCGATGGTTTCGTCCGGATGCAGGACAAGGCCCGGGTCGTGTTCAGCGCGAGCATTGCGGGCAGCGTATTCGCATCGCACGGCACCGCAGTCGAAACCCGGTTGACCGTGATCGACAAGGTTCCCGCAGACAATCCAGCACAATTTCCGGCACCGTCAGGCATGGCTCCCGAGCTCGCGACCTTGCTGCGCTGGTTGGCCGACAGCCTCCCGCCACGTCAGCCCATCGCCGCATCAGCTCTTCAGCCACTGGTCGCTGCCCGCAATTCACAAGCGATCAAAGCCAGCCCAAGGCCTAGACTGGCTACAGCCCCGATCCCTGCAATATGCGGCGTGCCGCTCGACTATGATGTGATCGACTGGTGTCCTCCAACCGACGGCAAGCTCTCCGAAACGCTCTATGAGCCCTACTCGCTCCAATCGATCCGCATCGCTGGCGCTCAGCCACATCCGACGCGACTGGTGCAATCCGCAGCGATGTCCTCGGTCGCGCCGCCCAAGCCGAGCTATCGCCCCCATCTGCCCGCTGGCCTTGTCGAACAGGGGCTGCTGTCCGATGCCCAGCTCGAATCGGTAATTTATGCGGGCGAAGCCCATGCCGACCATCTCGCCGGCTGCTGGTCCGTCGATGCGACCTGGGACAGGGTGGAAGCTGCGCCGGATGACTGCGACACGGCCGTCCGGTTCCGCAAAGGCTGGTTCCTTGGCGATGGCACCGGCGCTGGCAAAGGGCGTCAGGTCGCGGGCATCTTGCTCGACAACTGGCTCAAGGGCCGCAGGCGCGCAGTCTGGATTTCCAAATCCGACAAACTGCTCGAAGATGCGCAGCGCGACTGGAAGGCTCTGGGTCAGGAGCCATTGCTGGTCACGCCGCTCGCCCGCTTCCGCCAAGGTACGCCGATCCGGCTCGAGCGAGGCATCCTTTTCACGACCTATGCCACGCTACGCTCCGACGCGCGCGAAAACCGGGTTTCCCGCGTTCAGCAGATCGTCGATTGGCTGGGGACCGAATTCGACGGGGTCGTTGTCTTCGACGAGAGCCATGCCATGCAGAATGCCGGTGGCGGCAAATCCGAACGGGGCGATTCCGCCCCCTCGCAGCAGGGACGTGCTGGACTGCGCCTACAGCATGCGCTGCCCGATGCCCGGATTGTCTATGTCTCTGCAACCGGGGCGACCACGGTCGAGAACCTTGCCTACGCGCAGCGGCTCGGCCTGTGGGGCGGCGCGGACTTTCCTTTCGACAAGCGCACCGATTTCGTCGCAGCCATTGAAGCGGGCGGGGTCGCAGCGATGGAGGTGCTCGCCCGCGACCTGAAAGCCCTCGGTCTCTATGCCGCCCGTTCGCTGTCCTATGAAGGCATCGAATATGAGCTACTCGAGCACCAGCTCACCGCTGACCAGGTTCGCATCTACGATGCCTATGCCGGGGCGTTTCAGGTCATCCACAACAACTTGGATGCAGCGCTGGAGGCCGCCAACGTCACGAGCAGCGAGGGCACGCTCAACGCACAGGCCAAGTCTGCGGCCCGCTCGGCGTTTGAATCCGCCAAGCAGCGCTTCTTCAATCATCTCATTACGGCGATGAAGACGCCAACGCTGATCGCCGCGATCGAGCAGGGCCTTGCCGATGGCCACGCCGCTGTGGTGCAGATCGTCTCGACCGGGGAAGCGCTGCTGTCGCGCCGCCTCGCGGACATCGATTCGGGCGAGTGGAACGACATTCAGGTCGATATCACGCCACGCGAATATGTTCTGGATTACCTCCTCCACAGCTTCCCGACCCAGCTTCATGAGAGCTTCACCGACGGCGACGGCAATCTCGCGTCGAGGCCAGCCTATGACGAGGATGGCAATGTCGTGCAGTGCCGCGAGGCTTGTCAACGGCGCGACCGGCTGATCGAACAATTGGCATCGATGGAACCGGTGCAAGGCGCACTCGACCAGATCGTGCAGAGGTTCGGGACCGACATGGTGGCCGAGGTAACTGGTCGATCGCGGCGGATCGTCCGCAGGGTCGACGCGAATAGTGACCGGCTCGCGGTCGAGAACCGGCCTGCTCATGCCAACCTCGCCGAAGCGCAGGCGTTCATGGAGGATCGCAAGCAAATCCTGGTTTTCTCCGATGCCGGAGGCACTGGACGCAGCTACCATGCCGATCTGGGAGCGCGGAACCAAAGGCTGCGTCACCACTATTTGCTGGAAGCAGGCTGGAAGGCTGACACTGCGATCCAAGGTTTGGGCCGCACCAACCGCACCAACCAGGCACAGCCGCCGCTGTTTCGGCCTGTTGCCACCAATGTCCAGGCCGAGAAACGCTTCCTCTCAACCATCGCGCGACGGCTCGACACTCTGGGTGCGATCACGCGCGGTCAGCGGCAGACCGGTGGTCAGGGGCTGTTCCGCCCCGAAGACAATCTCGAAAGCCCCTATGCCCGCGATGCGCTGCGCCAGCTCTATGTGCTGCTCTATGCCGGCAAGGTCGAGCAGTGCTCGCTCGCCACCTTCGAGAGCATGACCGGCCTGTCCCTGACCGACGGCAGCGGGTGCCTCAAGGACGAGTTGCCGCCGATCACGACTTTCCTGAACCGGCTGCTGGCACTCACCATCGACATGCAGAACGTGCTGTTCACGGTGTTCGAGCAGTTGCTTAGCGCCAAGGTCGAGAGCGCAATCGCGGCAGGCAGTTACGATCTCGGGCTGGAAACGCTCACCGCCGACAGCTTTACCGTCACAGCCAGTGAGCCGATCTACGTCCATCCGGCCACGGGCGCAGAGACCCGGTTGCTGACGATTTCAATGAAGGAGCGCAATCAGCCCGTATCGCTCGAGCGGGCGCTCGAACTGCTGCGGGAACCCGGCGCGCGGCTGTTGGTCAATGCCCGCTCGCGGCGCGCTGCAGTCCAGCTGCCCGCTCGCAGCCTCATGCTCGACGATGGCGAGGTTGAACGCCGTGTCCGGCTGATCCGGCCCATGGAGCGTCTGAACTTCGCCCTGACCCACCTTCCCGAGACCCACTGGGAGGAGGTGGACGAGCGGACATTCGGGGTAGTCTGGCAGGACGAGGTGGCGCATGTCGATGAATTCACGACAAGCGAACTGCACATCGTCACCGGCCTGCTGCTCCCCATCTGGAAACAGCTACCCGAGGAATCGACCCGTGTCTACCGGCTCCAGGCCGACGATGGCACCCGCATTGTCGGCCGCAGGGTGTCGGCAGCATGGGCAGCGAGCGCGACAGCCAGGCCAGACGCGCCCGTGCTTTCGCCGCCGCAGGCGCTGGCCTTGATGCGTGAGGGGCATACGGTGCTCGATCTTGCCGATGGACTGCAACTGCGCCGGTCGCGGTTGATGCAGGTGAACCGGATCGAGCTTACCGGGTTCGCATCGACTGCGGTCAAACGCCTGAAGGCGATGGGGCTGTTCTCGGAGATCATCAGTTGGAAGCTGCGCCTGTTCGTCCCCGACGATACCATTACCGGATGCCAGGTGCTCGAACGCTTGTTCGACCGTCATCCGTTGACCCGCATCCTCGACCGCAAGGCCGCCTGACATGGGCAGGCTTTCCACACGCGCGGCAGACCTGTCAGAGCGGCTCGCTCGGAACGCGATAGGAGTTTGCCGCCATTACCTCCCAGCCGGACGCTGCGAGGGCCGGTACTGGATGGTTGGCGATGTTGCCGGGACGCCGGGGCGCAGCCTCTATGTTCGTCTGTTCGAGACCGAACGCGGCACAATCGGCAACTGGGTCGATGCCGCAACCGGCGAACGCGGCGACCTTATCGACCTGATCCGGCTCAACCAGCGCCACGGGCGGCTTGCCGAGACGATCGACGAAGCCGAACGCTTCCTGTCTCTACCGCCGTCGGCTGACGATGAAACGCGGAAGCATTGGTCCGGTCCACCAGCACGCTCAGGATCACCAACCGCCGCAAGGCGGCTATTCGCAGCCTCGAAGCCGATTATCGGCACGCTGGCAGCGATCTACCTGCAATCGCGCGGCATAACGCACTGTGCGGACTTGCCAGCGCTGCGATTCCACCCCCGCTGCTACTATCGGCCCAACGACGACGATGCGCCCGGGACTCCCAGTGCTTTTCCGGCCCTGATTGCGTCCGTCACCGATGACGACGGCACCCAGACGGGTACGCATCGGACCTGGCTCGATCCATCCGGCAGTATGAAAGCCAATGTCGCGTCACCGCGCAGGGCGATGGGCAAGATCCTGGGCAACGCGATCCGGTTCGAGCACATGCAGGATGTCATGGCCGCGGGCGAGGGCATCGAGACCATGCTGTCGTTGCGCGAAGTCCTGCCGTCCTTGCCACTCGCCGCTGCCACCTCCTCGTCGCACTTGGCCGCCATCCTGTTCCCGCCAACGCTTCGCCGCCTTTACGTCGCCCGCGACCGCGATGCCGCCGGAGACGCGGCGTTTTCAATCCTGACCGAGCGAGCACAGGCAGCAGGGATCGAACTTCTCCCGCTCATCCCTGCGCTGGGCGATTTCAACGACGACCTGCGCCAGCATGAACCATCGGCGCTGGGCGAGCGGGTCGTTGATCAGTTGCATGAGGCCGATCGGGCGCGATTCCACCGTCGTTGATTTGGGCCGAGACGGGATCGGGAGGATGGCCCCCGGCATGGGCAGGTCCTTGGAGCTGTGCCGGACCCACCCGGCCTTCTTTGGGAGCGATCCGAAAGACCGGCTGGGGCGCGGCCGCAATGGCGTTGCAGCGACTATTTTCCGGCGGCGCGCGGAAGCATCGCATCAAGCGATGCGACAGACAAAAACTCGCGCGCCTTTCCATCGCGAAGCAAAATAGCCGCCGTCTCGCCATCCTCCGCTTCGCTTCGGCCTTACAGGTGCGACCGCACCCCAGCCGGTCAAAGGGATCGCCGGAAGGCCGCGCGTGGTGCCCGGCTCAGATCTTCAAGGACGCCGATCATGGCCTACCAGCAAGAACCCGATCATGAAATGTCGCCCACCGCGCATCTCCTCGATGAGATCGCCCTATACGGCTATCGCCCCTTCTCGGACGAAGCCGACCCAAGGCCACTTCCCGACGAAGGCATGGCCGCAGGCGCTGTCGCCGACATGTTCGACGCGCTGATCGCAACCATGATCGACACCAGGCTCGAGCTCGATCTTGAAGACCTGTGCTGGTCGCTCGCTAATCTCTTCCACCGCGCCGAGGGCCGGATCCAGCGGGAACTCGACGACAACGAGGATGCCCAGAAGCGCGGGCAGCGCGAACAGGATGGCTCCGAAGTCAAATCGGTCGAGCTTGAACGGCTGATCAACGAAGGCATTGGCCTGATCGAACGGCGCAACGCGATGGAGTTCATGCGCGAAGCCGCTTCCGACCAGTTCGAGGCGCATTTCCGGAAGAGCTGGACCCCGCGCACCGGTTCACTCGTCAATCACCGGACGCTGACCGCCGCGATGATCGACAGCCGCGACTTCCTTGCCGCCAAAAGGCGCTCCGAAACCGAACCGTTGCTTCCAACAGGCACGCGGATCGCGTTCACGTCAGGCCCCGCCTATCAGGATCACAACCGCATCTGGGCCGCGCTCGACAAGGTGCTCGCCAAATACCCCGACATGGTGCTGTTCCACGGTGGCAATCCGACCGGCGGCGAACATATCGCATCGCTCTGGGCGCGGAATCGCAAGATCGTCCATGTCCCGTTCCGGCCCGACTGGGGCCGGTTCAGAAAGGCGGCCCCTTTCCGCCGTAACGATCAGATGCTCGAAGCACTTCCCAAGGCCGTGGTTGCCTGCCCGGGCAATGGCATCAATGCCAACCTGGTCGACAAGGCGCGCAAGCTGGGAATTTCGGTTTGGGCGATCGAATGACCTGTCCCGGACGCAGGCACCTCCCGTTACGACCACAGAAACTGACTTGAGCGTTTGCAAAATACCTAGTCGATACGTTCAAGAACGCCCCTCGCTCTCATGCTATGCAAGGAGCATGGCCGAAAAACCATCATTCACCCCCGCTCTGGGCAAGTCCGATCTGACCGGCGACTATGACCGGGTAATCGCGGTCATGACGCGCGAGCGGAAATGGCGCGCTCGGCTGCTGGCATCGCTCGGGCCAAAAAATGGCGAAACGATCATTGATCTGGGCAGCGGGACCGGTTCGCTTGCGATTCTGATCCAGCAATCCGCATACGGTGTCAGGATGATCGCGGTCGATCCCGATCCCGAGGTGCGCCGCATCGCCGAACAAAAGGCCGCGTCGGCAGGCGCAGATATCACATTCGTGACCGCGCTTGGTGGTGATCGCGTCGATAGCCTTCCCTATGGAAGGGCTCATAAGGTCGTGACGTCGCTCGTCTTGCACCAATGTCCGATGTCGGCGAAGCAAGAGTTATTGGCGAATGCGTTCGCACTGCTGGCACCGGGCGGAACGCTTTTCGTTGCGGACTATGGCGTGCAGAAAAGCTTGCTGATGCAGTTGCTGTTCAATCAAGTCCGTTCGCTGGATGGCTATGAGAATACCAGAGCCAACAAGGATGGCCTTATTCCCACCCTCGTCAGTCGTGCCGGTTTTGGCGATGTGACGGAACATTGGACGGTTCAAACACCAACAGGCTCGATTACACTCTGGACTGGATTAAAGGCTCTGAAATGAGCTGGGTTGGCGAACTGCTATTTGGCGACAGCTGGGCCGTTTTCAGTGGCAACGCCGCCGATAACACGCCTCATGCCCATGCTGCCGTTCAGGTCGCAATCGGCATGCACGAAGAAATCTCTGTAATCTCAGCCGATGGCACCGAACATCGAGGCCGGGCTTTCTTCATTCGTCCCCTTGTCGAGCACAGCCTTGTTGCGACAGGAGCCGTCGCGCTTCTTTATGTTGAGCCGCAATCGCCACTCGCGTTCGTGTTTTCCGATCATGTCGGCGATGCCGATATCGCGCTGATCAATCCGACCGTGTTGGACTTTGATCCCTCAAGGCCGATTTGCGACTGGGCTGGCCGGCTAGCCGGGATCGTTACGTCGCAAGCCGCCGCGGTTGATTCCCGTCTTCAGCGAGCGATTGCGCTGCTGAGCGAGGAGCCGGGGCGCGTTTCGATTGCCGATGTCGCTTTTGCTTCCGATCTATCCGAATCGCGGCTGCGGACGCTCGCACGGGCACAGCTGGGGCTGCCCCTCTCGACATGGTTGATCTGGCGCAAGCTTGACCGTGCCGCGCGCGCCCTTGCCGACGGCGCGACACTGGCCGATGCCGCGCATGCCGGAGGATTTGCCGACCAGGCGCATTTGTCGCGCGCAATGCGGCGCATGTTTGGGATCACGCCCCGGACAGCGCAGTGTGCGAGCAGCCCTCCCGACCATCGATCGGTGACACGATGAAAGACGCTCCTTCATCGGGTGCTTCGGGCGACCGCAGCTATCGCTGGAATACGATCAAGGGCGGTCGTTACGCAGTCCCTGAAATTCAAGAATTGATCGCGCGATCTGCGCAAGTGATCACCCCGCCCTCTTTGGCCAATCCGTTGGCCGACCCCAAGCCTCCTTCAATCAACCCGTAAAGGGTCCGCTACGCATTCGCGTGCGGCCACTGCGGCCTGCTGCCTTCGTGGTGATTGCGGCTTTGCGCCGTCTGTCCGGGGCCTGTCGAGCGGGGATGGTCCCTGCTCCGAGACAGGAGCTCGAACATGTCACTCACCATCGCACAGCGTCACGCCTGGAGCCTCGCCCGCACCTTGATGGTCTGCGTCACCCTGTTCCATGCTGGTAAGGGCTATGCCGTCCTGCCGACCTCGGAATTCGATGGCGATGCCGATAGCGTGGTTCGCGAATATGATCCGTTCAACCCCTGATCGCGCCAGTCCGCAACTGCCGCAGTGGCTGGATGCCCATCGGGTATTCCGGCCTTGCGGCATGTCTGCTACAGTCCGCTTGCACATTGCGCTGCGGTGGAGGTGGAGAGCGCGTCCCTCACCCTTGGTTCCAAGGAGGAGGCCATGTTGATCGGCTTTGCCCTGACAATCGTCGCCGTGTTTCTGATCTGCGCGCTGCTTTTTTGCCTGTCTATCCACGGTCTGCCGCTGTTTGTGGCGTTTCTTGCGGGGTCTGCGGTCTATCGCAGCAACGGCGGCATCGTCGCTGCGCTCGCTGCTGCCGCCGTTGCTGCGATCATCCTGCTGGCAGTTGCGCATCTTGCAATGGCCCACGCCAAATCCGATTGGACGCGGGCGGCGATCGGGTTGGCTTTTGCTGCACCTGCTGCAATCGTCGGCTACCATGCCGTCCACGGCATCGCGGTCGCTACAATGCCGCAGAGCACCTGGCAGTTCGCCGTGTCAGTGATCGGTTCCATCATCATAGGCGCCGCGTCCTGGGCACAATGGGACCGCGCCCGCCTGTAGCTCGTTCCTTGCCCGAAGCCGCACCCGGCAGTTGCCGGTCAGGGCGGGCATGGTCTGAATGGCCGTTACGGGGCAGCGGCGGGTCCAGCGGAGTGGTCCTTTGCCATTGGCGTCGAGGTCGAGCTGATCGGGCGGTTACTGGATTCTGCCTGATCCGAATGGTGCGAGGCATTCGCTGGTGAGGCCAAGTGGCGTTTTCCGGCGCAGCGCAAAGGCCGGGAATGGCGATATGCTCCGTTGTGCTATCGGGCCTGCGGAATCAGTGCCCTGCTGCAAATGGCGACCAATGTCGGCCCTTGTACTTTCTGGTTTGGCAGTCCGGAAGGGCCATGAGGTCCTGGCTCAAGTGCGACCCGATCCCAATGCCGTCTCTTCAATGGCTCTGGTTGGCAGGGGATGGCTTCGCCGCTTGATCCCTTGCTGCAACGGCGTCTGCGCCAACTTTCTTCCCCTGGGCGTGCCGCCCATTCCTCGCGAAACAAGAAAGCCGTCTGGCTGCCGTCCTCCACTCACGTTCCGGCCGTTCCGGTGCAGCGGGCGCAAGCCCCTGCCTTCAACCAGCCATCGAGGCCGCGATGGGCGCGGGTTCGACCAACTTGAAGGAAATCATCATGGCCAACATCGGAACTTTCACCAAGACCGGCAACGAATACAAGGGCGAGATCGTCACCATGTCGGTGCAGCAGAAGAACGTCCGCATCGTCCCCGAAGCCAGCGACAACGAGAACGCGCCGTCGCACCGGGTCTTCGTCGGCCGCGCGGAAATCGGCGCCGCCTGGACCAAGACCTCGAACGAAGGCCGCGACTACCTGTCGGTCAAGCTCGACGATCCCAGCTTCACCGCCCCGATCTTCGCCAACCTGTTCGACGACGAAGACGGCAAGTCCTACAACCTGATCTGGTCACGCGCGCGCCGCACCAACGGCGACTGACCGGAAAGCCCGCCCCGCCCGGCACCTGCCGGGCGGGGCTACGGTTTGTTCAATCCTCGCTGACAGCAGGCGCTTTGACCAGCAGTTCGAATGGTTCGATGTCCAGAGCGACGGACAGGCTCTCGAGCATATCGATCGAGGCGCTGTAGCGACCGCGCTCAAGGCTGCTGACATAGGTACGATCAATGTCGGCGCGGTGGGCAAGTTCTTCCTGCGACAGTCCGGCCGCATGACGAAGGCGTTTCAGATTGGTGGCAAGGACCTCGCGCAATTTCATTGCACGGACAGACCACCATTGCAGAGTATCTAACCACGGAGTATACTCTACACGCCGCAAAGCCGCTGTAGGCCAGCTTTCGCAGTGCGTGCGAGTTATCTGCAAACTGGTACAGTCTTCTCTCCGTTACCGTACAAGCCAAGCTTTCCCCAATTCGAAGGGTCTTCATGCTATGAGGCGGGGTACGCAGAAACGAGTCGGGACCCAGGGCTCGGACCATGACAATCGTTCCTTTTGAAGACCGTCCGCCCAGCTCAAATACGATAACACCGTATGACGAGCGACATTTTGTCACGTATCTACGGTTACTTGATGCCGCCGACGAAGGTGCTGAATGGTCTGAGGCGGTACGGATCATTTTTGGTATCAATCCTGACAAGGATCCGATCAAGGCGCGCGAATTGCATGACGCCCACCTGGAGCGGGCTCGCTGGATGACGGCCCAAGGCTACCGATATCTGCTCGGCAGAGAACAAAAGGGCTGAAGAATGAGGTGACGACCACGCAATCTGCCCTGGTCATTTCCTCAAGAATTCCGCGCTTTGAGGGATAAACTTCCCCGGATTTTGATACTTGCGGCTTACGCTTGGTTAACAAAGACTTGATGCTGGCCTTCTTGCCTCGCCTTTGCAGGGGTCTTTATGCCCGGTGGTTCGTCATGGCGGTCACCATCGACCGCGGATCAATATCGCGATCACGACTATGCGGACTTCGCTCAGGAATTTCTGCACCGCAATGCTGACTACCGCCGCGATTATGCCGAAACCCAAGGGCGCATTGCTAGCTTTCCTGGTACCGGACACGAGGAAAGGGAGGGCCTGTCCCGGCGATGGGGCTTGAGCTTTCCCCACCGATCCGCAAGCAAATCCGCGCCAGAGCCCAGCACATTGGTCGCCCAGTGCTTCGCCCGACGTGATAATCGTCGAGACAGACGATCCGACCGTCCCGCTCACGTGGCTAAGCGGGTGTAAACCGCTAGCCGAAGTTTGGACAACTACTGGCAGGCATCTCGTTTATAGTCGAGGTAGCGACAGGCTGCGGCTTTGCGTTCGATACCGAGCCAAACTGACCGTTCCTGCCATCTCGATACCTTGCGATGAGACCTATAAACTGCGGATCGCAGCTGGCACCCGCATGCACATTCTTACGCGCGCTTCCCGGGCGGTCTCCCAAGGCGCTGACGTCATGACGCACAATCGGCAACTTCGGCTCAGCCGCTTCCTTGCCATTCACGATTCGCTTGAGGCGGGTGCGTCTTCTCATGACGTCGCCTACGCCCTGATCTTTCCCAACCATCGCCGACTTGTAGGTGCGGCTTGGAAGGCCTCGAGTGAGCGAAGACAGGTTTTTCGGCTCATCTCCCAAACGCAGGCCCTCGTTTCCGGCGGCTATCGCGACATTCTCTTACACCGCTGACCGAGCCCTTCGGGGTGACAGATTACGGCACCCGCATTCTGTCACTCCCTGCCCATGCCAATCCTCCGCCAAAGCTCGCGAACCTCAGCGACAGCCCGCTGCCGCCGCCAACCTTCGTCGGAGCCTTGCTATGGATGCCAGACCCACCCCCGTGACAGCGCGATTCTTGCGGACTCCCGATGCTGCAGTGCACCTCGGGCTCTCGGCCCGTACTCTTGAGAAGCACCGCTGTTTCGGGACCGGGCCGGTCTATCGCAAGCTTGGTGGCCGTATCGTCTATGCGGTGACAGATCTCGACGCTTGGGCCGAGCAAGGGCTGCGGCGGTCCACCAGCGATCCCGGCAAAGGCATTGTCCATCCAGCCAAGCGGCTCGACGGTTACACCCCGCCGGTCCGGCGCTGAGGAACGTGATGCGACGCCCCTCCGCCTTCCCAGCAACGCATGAACAGCTTGACCGCTTCGTGTCTTGTGGCGGCGACATTGCCGCGCGCGACGCGCAGGACCTGATGGCCTGGCCGTTCTTCAGTCTCGCCAAATCAAAGCGGGTTCGTCCGATCGATTTCCGGATGGGCGAGGTTTCGATCCTCGTCGAGGCGACTGCCGAACATGGCATGGCGACCATCTGGGACGCCGATGTGCTCATCTGGGTGGCCAGCCAGATCGTCGAAGCGCGCGATGCGGGGCGACAAACGTCCCGGCTAATTGCCGCCACCCCGCATGAGATCCTTGCCTTCACACGGCGGGGCACGGGCAAAGCCAGCTATGAGCGACTGAAGGCCGGGCTGGATCGCCTGCAATCGACCACCATCGCGACCTCGATACGCCAGCATGACGCGCGGCGGCGGCACCGCTTTTCGTGGATCAATGAATGGAAGGAGCGTGTCGATCATTCGGGTCGCGCGCTCGGCATCGAGATGATCATTCCTGACTGGTTCTACGAAGGCGTTATCAATCAGGCGCTCGTGCTCACCATCGATGCCGATTACTTCGCACTGACCGGTGGTCTGGAGCGCTGGCTTGACCGCCTCGTGCGCAAGCATGGCGGCAAGCAGCGCGGAGGCTGGAGCTTCGACTTCCAGCATCTGCACATGAAGTCAGGGGCGCTTTCGCCGCGCAAACGATTCGCGTTCGAGCTACGCGACATCGTCCGGCGCCAAGCGCTGCCGGGATACACGCTTACCGTCGAGCACGCGTTCGGCCGTGAGCGGCTGAACTTTGTCGCCATCCTGCCCGATCCGTTCGACGTCGCCATGCGACGCGTCGGGCTTCGCGCCGCCAATTTTGCGCCTGTGGAAATGTCATGATGCAACACGGACTATCAGGAACCGCTAGACTCGGACGATCAGGAACCGCCAGTTCGGACTATCGGGAACCCAAATGGCGATCAAACCTGCAGAATTCTGCAGAAAATTTCGCCCTTAACTTAGCTAACAAAGAATCCTTCGGATTCTTGCTAACGGGATCGCATCTGTGGACAGAGCAGGCAGTGCCCCCGCGCAGGCCTGCCGAGACGAGGGTCGAGGATGACCCGTCGCTGACCCATGTCACCCTGGTCTGGCGAGAGGGCAAACGCGAGGACTGGCTCAAGTTCGGCAAGCCCGTTGCAGAGCGGATCGTTAGTCGCAGCGAGCGGATCGAGAGCTACGCGGCAGGTCAGGTGTTCGCCTTGGTGCGCTGGGCATCCAACGATTATGGCACCATCCGTTCGAAGCTCGACATCGTGCGGGCTGTCAGGGTGGGCGACCCTTGCACGTCTATCACGCAGGTCAACCCCGGCGGCGAACTGCTGCTGTCGGTCCATGGCTGGCCCAAGGTCGCGCAGGTGCTCCGTCTGATCGATGCGATCGAAGCGGCGGGCACCGACCCCTGCGAGGTCGCGCCCGATCATTGGCGGCACGTCCACAACCGCATGGCAGGCCGCGAAACCCCGCGCGACTACAGCCCTGCGCGTCACCGTGCCTGGCTCCAGCGCAAGGCGCTGCTGTCGTGATCCGGCGGCGTTTCATCCTCGCGGGCGTCGTTGCCATTGCCACACTCGCGACGCTGACCATGCCGGTCTCGCGCTACGCGGTATGGAACGCGACCGCTTCGGTCCCGACCGGGATCTACGCGATCCGCGGCAAGGCCAGCCTGCATGTCGGCGAGCGGGTTGCGATCGAACCGCCCCCCGCGCTGCGCCGCCTGCTCGCCGAGCGGCATTACCTTCCGACCGGCGTGCCGCTCATCAAGCGCGTCGCCGCCGTCAGCGGCCAGCACGTCTGCCGCTTCGCACACGGGGTTACCATTGACGGAACTTACGTTGGCGCAGCGCGCGCGCGCGACCGTCTTGATCGCCCGCTGCCCGCCTGGTCTGGCTGCCATAGCTTACGCAGCGGCGAGCTGTTCGTGATGAACCCGGCAGCGCCCGACAGTTTCGACGGGCGCTACTTCGGCGTGCTGCGCATGGCCGATGTGATCGGCCGCGCGACGCCCGTCTGGACCGACGAAGCGGGCGACGGCGACCATGTCTGGTTCGCCGACCCACGCGTGAATGAACTTTCCCCCACCACCAACGAAGGAGACTGACCCATGCGTATCGGAACATTTGTTGCCGCC
>ERZ1066122.201-NODE-201-length-65901-cov-35.126325_pt1 | contig 65901 bp, 57 predicted proteins | sample MGYA00382769_ERZ1066122 | MGnify/ENA primary metagenome ERZ1066122 (study PRJEB33369, sample SAMEA5778352) | biofilm metagenome | biome: Industrial cooling water; feature: Water cooling tower basin; material: Biofilm | place: United Arab Emirates | collected... | reverse complement strand
GCATGCAAGAGGGCGATGCATCAACCGTGCGTGGGCTGAGTAGTTACCAGGATTCGGGATTCAGGATTCAGGGAAGCCCGGTTTCGTCGTCCAGGGTCGGCGCAGCCGGTGGAGGACTGAACGGGAAGCAGGGGTCGGGGGTCGGGGGTTAGGGAAACGGCCGCTCTGCTTTCCTGCGCCAGGGTTCGGGCGGGCGGGCCGGCATGGGGCAGCTCCCGACAGGCATCGTCACGGAATCGGCTCTTGCCGAACGCGACTGGACCGGTTCTTTTCAGCGGAACCTCGTCCGTTCGGCGCTTCCTGGCGAGCGGGCGGCGCGCGCCGACGTGCGGCGCGCGCGCCGGAGGGTCCTTCGGCGCCGCGGTCCGCACGTCGGCGCACCTTCTCCACCACATCGCTCACGCGGGAACGGCGCATGAGACTGCACTGGCTGGACTACGTCATCTTCGTGCTCTACGTCCTGATCATCGTGGGGGTCGGGCTGTGGGTGTCGCGCGAAAAGGAGGGGCACGAGAAGGACACGAAGGACTACTTCCTGGCGGGCAAGGCGCTGCCGTTCTGGGCGATCGGCTCCTCGCTCATCGCCTCGAACATCTCGGCGGAGCAGTTCATCGGCATGTCCGGCTCGGGCTTCCGGCTGGGCCTCGCCATCGCCTCCTACGAGTGGATGGCCGCGGTCACGCTGCTCATCGTCGCCTGGCTCTTCCTGCCGATCTACCTGGAGAAGGGCATCTACACGATGCCGCAGTTCCTGGAGGAGCGCTACGACGGGCGGGTGCGCAACCTGCTCGCCGTCTTCTGGCTGCTCGTCTACGTCTTCGTGAACCTGACCTCGGTGCTCTACCTGGGCGCGCTGGCGCTGCAGGGGATCATGGGCGTGCCGCTGTGGTGGGGGATCCTGGGGCTGGCGGCGTTCGCCACCGTCTACAGCATCTACGGCGGGCTGAAGGCGGTGGCCTGGACGGACGTGGTGCAGGTGGTGGTGCTCATCGGCGGCGGGCTGCTGACCACCTACTTCGCGCTCGACCACTACAGCGGCGGCGCGGGCGCGATCGCGGGCTTCGGCAAGCTGCTCCGCGAGCACGGCGACCGCTTCAACATGGTGCTCTTCCCCGGCGAGCTGACCTACACCACCGACACCGGCGCCGTCGCCGACGCCTACGACCTGCTCCCCGGGCTGGCGGTGCTCTTCGGCGGGATGTGGATCGCCAACCTCTTCTACTGGGGCGCCAACCAGTACATCATCCAGCGCGCGCTGGCGGCCAAGAGCCTGACCGAGGCGCGCCGCGGCCTCGTCTTCGCCGCCTACCTGAAGCTGCTGCTGCCGCTGATCGTGGTGGTGCCGGGGATCGTGGCCTACGCGCTGAACGCGCCGATCGCGCGCGGCGACCAGGCGTATCCCTGGCTGCTGGGCAACTACCTCGGGCCCGGCTTCCGCGGGCTCGCCTTCGCCGCGCTGGTCGCGGCCGTCGTCTCCTCGCTGGCGTCGATGATGAACTCGACGGCCACCATCTTCACCATGGACCTCTACCGCAACCTCTTCAAGAAGGGCGCGAGCGAGCACGAGCTGGTGAACATCGGCCGCGTCGTGGGGCTGGTCAGCATCGTCATCGGCGCGCTGCTCGCGCCGCAGCTCGCTGCGCTGGACCAGGCGTTCCAGTACATCCAGGAGTACACCGGCTTCATCAGCCCCGGAGTGCTGGCGATCTTCGTGATGGGCCTCTTCTGGAAGAAGGCCACGGCCAACGCCGCGCTGCTCTCCGCGCTGCTGAGCATCCCGCTCTCCGCGGGCATGAAGTTCCTCACGCCCGGCGTGCCGTTCATGAACCGCATGGGGATCGTCTTCCTGATCTCGGTCGCGGTGATCCTGGTCGTCTCCTGGCTGGAGGGCAAGGGCCAGGACGCGCCCCGGGCGATCTCGCTGGCCCGCATCCAGAAGCGCTTCGACCCCGTCTTCGTCACCGGCGCCTTCGGGGTGCTGGGAATCACCGCCGCGCTCTACGCGATCTGGTGGTAAGAGCTGCCGGCTTCCGGCTGCCGGCTTCCGGCTACCGGCTGCCGGCAGCCGGCAGCCGGTAGCCGGTAGCCAGCAACCGCCCGCACATCAGGTCGCAGAGGGTGAAGACGTCCTCGTCCGCCAGGCGGTAGTAGACGTAGAGGCCCTCCTTGCGCCGCTCCACGAAGCCCAGCCCGTGCAGCAGTTGCAGGTGCTTGGAGACGTTCGCCTGCCCGAGCCCGGTGCTCTCCCTCAGCTCGGTGACGGTGCGCTCGCCCGCGCGCAGCTCGCGCAGCAGGTTCAGGCGGGTGGGCTCGGCCAGCGCCTTGAAGCGGTCGGCGACCAGCCCCACCAACTGCGGCGTCATCGACAGCGAACTCATGGGCGGGCTCCCTCGCGTCCGGGTGGACGCACAATATAACCATATGGTAGAATATGGGCAAGGAAGTGGGGCCCGCGCCGCGTGGCCCGGGCCCCATGTCGCGTTCAGGCCGGCGTGCGCCGGCGCCGCCGGCGCAGCGCGCCGACGCCCAGCAGCCCGCTGCCGAGCAGCGCCAGGCTCACCGGCTCGGGCGCGACGCCCACCGTGCCGGCGAGGGTGTCGTCGCCCGCCAGCTCGCCTTGATAGCGGAAGGCGAGCCCCCGCGTGCTGGTGGCGCCGACGGTGTTGCCGACCCCGAGCTGCAGGTAGCCCTGCTGGTCGGCGCCGAGGGTGAACGGCAGTCCGGAATCGAGGAAGTCGATGAACAGCGACGTGCCGCCCGCGCCGACCTCGGCGACGCCGCCGAACGGGCCGGAGGCGTCGTCCGCGAGGTAGAGCGTCGGGCCGCCGCCGGTGGGGATGAAGAACCAGCCGGTCCCCAGCAGCGAGAGCGTGAGCGAGTTCAGCTCCAGGCCGCTGCCGGGCGCGGGGATGAAGAACTGCACCTGATCGCAGGTGCCGCCGGCGCAGGCGGGGTCGAAGGCGGTGGTGAAGCGCTGGGCGCTGGCCGGGGCGGCCAGCGCGAGCGCTGCCGCCAGCACGCAGGCGGCCGTGCGAAGGATCGTGTGCATGAACGTTCTCCCGGGTCGGTGCGTGGGGATCACGGCTTCAGCACCGGGAGCGCCGCGTCGCGTGCCTCCCAGGTGCTGGCGCTGGTGTAGTCGGTCAGCACCAGGCGCGTGCTGCTCGTCGTCAGGCCGGCGGCCACCAGCTCCGCGGTGCGGAAGGCGAGCAGCCGGTCCGCGCGGCCGTCGCCGTTGAAGTCGCGCAGCGAGGTGTTGTAGGCCGTGCCGCGCTTGTTGACGGCGACGCCGGTGCCGGTGCCGTTCGGCACCAGCCGCGTGTTGGCGACGTCGACGGCGGCGGCGTCGAACGAGGCGCTGGAGTAGAGCACCACGTTGACGATGGCGGTCGTCGAGAGGCTGATCGTCGCCGGCTGCACGTCCATGACGGCGAGCGCCGGGTCGGCGGCGCCGCGCTCCTCGGCGGCCTCGATCCAGTCGGGCAGCGCAGCCAGGAAGTCGTAGCCGGTGGCGGTCTCGATCTGGTCGACGGTGGTGCGGTAGCTCTCCCACTGGCCGCTGATGCCGCTGACGCTGCCGGGCACGCCGGGCTCCGTGCGGTTGGGCGTGCGGATGGCGAGGACCTCGGCGTCGCGCAGGCTCTGCACGTCGTCCAGCCCTTCGCGGCGCTCCAGCACGACGGCGATCTTCCACGTCCAGCTCGGGATGGCCACCCGGTTGGCGTTGTTCAGCGTCGGCGCGTTGGGCGCGTACTCGCCGCCGGCGATGACGTAGACTTCCTTGCCGCCGCGCGCCAGGTCGCTGAGGTGGTTCTCGAAGTCCAGCCAGGGCCCGCCGTTGTTGGCCTGGGCCTGCGGCAGGATGTTGGTCAGGTAGAAGGTGGCGGCGTTCTCCTGCAGCGTGGCGGTACGCTGCTCGGACATCACCATGTGCCCGCGCGAGTAGCCGCTGCCCGTGTAGTCGCGGTCCGTCACCGCGTAGACGCCGGTGGGCAGCGCCGGGTCTGGCGTGAAGCATTCGCAGCGCTCGGCGCTGCCGAACTGCGTGGCGTTCAGGTTCCAGGCGATCCAGTTGGCGCCGCCGCGCGCGGCGTTGTACGACAGCGCGTACTCGTCGCGCACGATCAGGAGGTCGTCGCTCGGGTCGGCGTCGGTCGGGGTGCCGAACTCGCGGTGGTCCAGGTACTCGGCGGAGGTCGGCGCGTCGGCGGGCAGCACGCTGAGCGTGCGGCTGCCGGAGACGCCGTTGGCCGCGGTGGCGACGATGGTGACCGTGCCCGCGCGCCGCGCCGTGAGATTGCCGAACCCGTCGACCGTGGCGACGCTCGTGTCCGAAGTGGACCAGGTGAACTGCGTGGCGACGCGAGTGCCGGAGCCGTTGTACGCGCTCGCGAACGCGCCCATCACGAAGCCGGCGGGCAGGCGCGCGCGGTCGTTGTCGAACGCGATCGTCACGCGCGCCACCTCGCCCGTGCCGCCGCAGACGGGCGGCGTCGTGTCGGTGTTGAGGCGGCCCGGCGTGCCCTTGTCGCCGTCGCACGCCCACGCGACGCTGGAGGTGAACCAGGCGCTGCCGCCGACGTCGGCGTTGTCCGCGGCGGGGTCGCCGAGCGCGCGCGAGGCGTCGAACGGCGAGCCGGCCCAGGAGACGGAGTCCGCCACGACGCCGGCGGTGTCGCGCAGCAGCAGCCAGTCGTCGCTGTTGGCGAAGGTGACGGTGTCGTGGCCCGCCGCGACGCCCTGGCTGTAGACGTAGTCGGCGCGGACGCCGCCGTTGCTGGCGGTGTCGCCGCTGCGCGCGAGCACGGCGTAGCCGCCGGCCGGCACCACCACGCTGGCCGCGATGGTGTGCGCGCTGTCGCGGCCGGAGACGATCGTCCAGCCGCGCAGGTCGAGGGCGGCGGCGCCGGTGTTGCGCACCTCGAACCACTCGCGCAGCGTCTCGTCGCCCGAGGCGTTGATCAGGATCTCGTTGATGACGAGCGGCGAGCCGCCCGGCGGGGGCGGAGGCGGCGGAGGCGGCGGAGTGCCGCAGTTGACGACGTGGCTGCCCAGCCCGTCGAAGGCGTTCTGCGCGAAGCCGTCCCACTCGGCGGCCGGGTCGAAGGCGTCGGCGCCGTTCGTGTCGCCCCGGCAGACGGCAGGCTTGCGGCGCAGCGTGTTGTCGGCGGTGCTCGCCAGGCCGGAGCCCCACTCCGTGCCGGGGTCGGAGCCGATCTGGCCGAGCACGTCGATGACGGCGGTGCCTTTGCGCAGCACCACGGCGTCGTCGCCGTTGAACCAGCCGCTGCCGTTGGTCTGGTCGGCCTGGGCCAGGATCACGGCGTCGGCGCTGGCGTGCGCCAGCACGAAGACGTCGCCGGCGGCGACGGTGCCGGTCAGGTTGACGGTGAGGCCGGCGCTGGCGCTGCCGTTGAAGTACATCTGCACGTTGTAGCCGCCGGCCGCCAGGTCGATCGGCGCGCCGGTGCCGTTGTAGAGCTCGACCGCCTTGTGGTTGCTGCTGCCCTCCACGTACTCCGAGAGAAACAGCTCGGAGGGCGGCGTGGCCGGCGCGGTGCTGAGGCGCGGCTCGGGCGCGGGCGGCGGGCTCGTCACTCCGCCGTCCGCGCAGGAGGCCAGGGTCAGGGCGAGCGCCGCCGCGGCGGCGCTCCGTACTGCGACGCGCATGGGAATCATCGGGCTGAAGGAAGAGCCCCGTCCCTGGGGCGGCGGGCGCCGTGCGCCTCCGGCACGGAGTTCGACGGCCCCCAATGTAGTCGGGCGCTACGCGGCGGCCAGGGCTGGAGCGTAACGATCGCGCTACGGGCCGCAGGCCGGCCCGCGCACGACCTTCGCCGTGGTCACCAGCTGGCCGGCGTGGCGCTGGCTGTGCTCGGCGACGTGGAAGAGCAGCCCCAGCACGGTGCTGGGCAGCCGCGCGCGGCCGACCTCGCGCGGCTGCAGCAGCGCCGCCTCCGGCGTGGCGCGCAGCACGGCGAGCGCGGTGTCGATCGCCGCCTGCGCTGCGGCGATCAGCGTGGCGGCCTCGGCCGGCGGCTCGCCGGGCTCGCCCTCGCGCGGCAGCGCGGCGAGCTGCGCCTCGGTGAGCGGCTCGCCGCGCGCGTAGGCCAGCAGTCGCTCGATGCTGCCGGCGAGGTGCCGCAGGTGGAAGCCGGCGGACGCCGCGCCGCCCGGCCGCGCCCACAGCTCGGTGGCGGAGAGCGGCGCGGCGGCGCGCTCCACGTCCTCGCGCGCCTGCAGCAGCGCGTGCGCGGCGGGCATCAGCAGCGGCGGCACGCCGGGCAGCGCGCCGCGCAGCCAGGGCTCGGGCGCGCTCATGCTTCGTCCTTCGCGCGGCGCTCGGCCTGCTTACGGAAGTAGCGCAGGAAGCCGTCGACGCTCATCGGGTAGTTGGTCGCGGCCTCGAACGCCTCGTCGAGCTGCGGCCCGCCGACGAGCGCGTGCAGCTCGGCGTCGCCGCGCGCGCGCAGCTCCGCGACCAGCCGCTCGCGGTCGAGCCCCGCCCGCAGGCGCGCCTCCAGCCAGCCGGCCCAGTCGTAGAGGTGCGCGAGCAGGTCGTCGAGGTGCCAGTCCGGCTCGTCGCTGGCGCCGAAGTGGGTGAGCAGCAGGCGGCGCGCGCGTAGCTGGCGCAGCCGCAGCAGGCTGCGGCGCCAGGCCGGCAGGTCCAGCTCGGGCGGTGGCGTGGGCGGGCGCACGTGCGGTACGCCGGTCAGCCGCACGCCCGCCACGTCGCCGGTGAAGACGAGGCCACGCTCGGCGTCGTGGTAGGCGTGGTGGTGGTAGGCGTGGCCGGGCGTCTCCAGCGCCTGCAGACGCACGCGGCCGAGGTCCACCGTCTCGCCGTCGGCCAGCGCGTGCAGCCGCGCGGCGGGCACGGGCAGCACCTCGCCCCACAGGCGCTGCATGGCGTCGCCGTAGATGCGCCCGGCGCTGGCCAGCAGCTTGGACGGGTCCACCAGGTGCGGCGCGCCGACGGGGTGCACGTACAGCCGTGCGCGCGGCAGCCGCCGCAGCAGCGAGCCGGCGGCGCCGGCGTGATCCAGGTGGATGTGGGTGACCAGCAGGTGGGTGATCGCCTCCGGGTCGTAGCCGGCCTGGCGCACGCCGGCGAGCAGCGTCTCGCTGGTGGTGCTGGGGCCGGTCTCGATCAGCGCCAGGCCGTCGCCGCCCGCGACGAGGTACGAGGCGATGACGCCGGGCAGGCCCAGGAAGTGCTGATCGATCAGGAAGATGCCGGGTTCCAACGGCTGGACCTGCACCTCGCTCATGCTCGCCTCCGGGTTCGTTGAGGGCGGGGGGCTCCGTTCCGCGCTGCCGGCGCCACGCAAGGCGCGCACCGGCCGGCGCCGGGGCTCGGTGGTGCGCACGCGAGCGCGCAGATTGCAGTAGCGTGGGCGCCAGTGCAGGATCAACTCACGTGCTCGGCCCCCTGGCGGCCCTCACCCCCGGCTCGCTCGGGCCTCGCTCGCCAGCCCCTCTCCCGAGTCTGCGAGAGGGGGAATATCACCACCCCCTGCGGTTCTCCCCCTCTCCCGGGCTTGGGAGAGGGGGCCGGGGGTGAGGGCCGGCGCTTCTGCGCCAGGCGGAGCCGCCGCCCACGCCGGTCGCCCGGGGAGGGCCTACTATGGCCGACAGCACGCTGCGCATTCAGGTGCCGGAGCCGCCGGAGGAACCGCTCGCCGAGGCGGCCGCCTCCCGCACCTTCGAGTTCGCGCCCGTCGGGATCGCGCACGTCGCGCCCGACGGCCGGTTGCTGCGCGCGAACCCGCGCTTCTGCGAGATCGTCGGCTACCCGGCGGACGAGCTGCTGCGCCTGCGCTTCCAGGACCTCACCCACCCCGACGACCTGGCGGGCGACCTCGACCAGGCGCTGCGCACGCTGGCCGGCGAGCAGAGCGGCTACGAGATGGAGAAGCGCTACCGCCGCAAGGATGGCGAGGTCGTCTGGGTGCTGCTGCGCGCCGCGTTGGTGCGCGAGCCCGTGACGCAGCAGCCGCTGCACTTCGTCTCCGTGGTGGAGGACGTGACGGCGCAGCGGCGGCGGCCGGGCCCCGAGCCCGGCGAGCTGCGGCGGGTCGCCGAGGCGATCCCGCAGCTCGTGTGGCTGACGATGCCCGACGGCACGCTCGACTACTACAACGAGCGCTGGTTCGCCTACACCGGCATGGCGCGCGACGGCTCGCAGGAGTGGGCCGCGTTCCTCCACCCCGACGACGTGCCGCCGGCGCTGCGGACCTGGCACGCGGCGCTGGCGAGCGGTGCGCCCTACGAGTGCGAGTACCGCCTGCGCCGCGCGGAGGACGGCCGCTACCGCTGGTTCCTGGCGCGCGCGCTGCTGCTGCCCGACGCCGACGGCCGCGCGGCACGCTGGTTCGGCACCTGCACCGACATCGACGAGCAGAAGCGCACCACCGAGCGGCTGCGCCGGCTGCAGGCGGTCACCGCCGCGCTGACCGCCGCCCTGACGCCGGACGAGGTGGCGGCGGTGGTCGCGCAGCAGGGCGCCATCGCGCTCGGCGCCCACGCCGGCGCGGTCGCCCTGCTGCGCGCGGACGGCCAGGCGCTGCACTTCCTCGGCTGGTACGGCTACCCGGAGAGCCACATCCGCGCGTGGCAGGACGTGCCGCTGGGCGCGGCGGCACCGATCACGGACAGCACGCGCACGGGTGAGCCGTTCTGGTTCGAGGATCAGGCGGCGTGGAACGCCGCGTATCCGCAGCTGGCGGCGGCGTCGCAGGTGATCCCCTCCGGCGCCTGGGCCGTGCTGCCGCTGGTCTCGGGCGGGCAGGCGATCGGCGCCGTCGCGCTCAGCTTTCGGGCGGCGCGCCGCTTCGACGCCGAGGACCGCGCGCTCGGCCTCGCGCTGGCGCGGCAGGGCGCCCAGGCGCTGGACCGCGCCCGGCTCTTCGCGGCCGAGCACGCCGCGCGCGCCGAGGCCGAGGCGGCCAGCCGCGCCAAGAGCGAGTTCCTCGCCACCATGAGCCACGAGCTGCGCACCCCGCTCAACGCCATCGGCGGCTACGTGGAGCTGATGGAGCTGGGCCTGCAGGGCCCGGTGACCGAGGCGCAGCGCCAGGGCCTGGAACGCATCCGCATCAACCAGCAGCACCTGCTCACGCTCATCGACGACCTGCTCAACTTCACCCGCCTGGAGACCGGCCGGTTGGAGCTGGAGCTGCAGCCGCTGCTGCTGGCGCCGCTGCTGGGTGCGGTGGAGGCGGTCGCCGGCCCGCGCCTGCGCGAGAAGCAGCTCGTCTACACCTGCCAGCCCGCCGCGCCCGGCCTGGCGGTGCGCGCCGACGAGCGGCGCCTGCTGCAATTGCTGCTCAACCGGGTGGACAACGCGATCAAGTTCACGCCGGCCGGCGGCTGGGTCGCGCTGGACGCCGCCGCCGCGGGCGAGCGCGTGCGCATCCGCCTGAGCGACAGCGGGCCGGGCATCCCGCCGCAGAAGTTGGACGCGGTCTTCGAGCCGTTCGTGCAGCTCGGCCGCCACCTGGACCAGCCGCGGGAGGGCCTCGGCCTGGGGTTGGCGATCAGCCGCGCGCTGGCGCGCGCCATGGGCGGCGACCTGGTGGCGCAGAGCGCGCCCGGCCGCGGCGCCGCCTTCGTGCTCACGCTGTCGACGCCTGACACGGGGACAGGGGGATAAGGGGACAGGGGGACGAGGAACAGCCGCTCAGCCGTTCCTCGTCCCCCTGTCCCCTTGTCCCCGTGTTCCCCCATCATCCCTGCACCCGCTCACGCCCATGTCCAACGCTCCCGACGCCCTGCGCACGCACCTGCTGAAGCTGCTCGGCTGGCGCGACGCCCACGCGGACTTCGAGCAGGCGGTCGCCGGCGTGCCGCCCGCGCTGCGCGGCGCCGTGCCCGCCGGGCTGCCGCACTCGCCCTGGCAGTTGCTGGAGCACCTGCGCCTGGCACAGCGCGACATCCTCGACTTCTGCCGCGATCCCGGCTACGTCGAGCCCACCTGGCCGGACGACTACTGGCCCGCGCATGCCGAGCCGCCCACCGCCACCGCCTGGGACGAGAGCGTCTCCGCCTTCCGCGCCGACCGCGAGGCGCTGCGCGCGCTCGTCGCCGACCCGGCGACCGACCCGTTCGCCCGCATCCCGCACGGCCAGGGGCAGACGTACCTGCGCGAGGTGCTGCTCGTCGCCGACCACAACGCCTACCACCTGGGCCAGCTCGTCGCCGCGCGGCGGCTGCTGGGCTGCTGGCCGTGAGCGCCGCACCGGCACCGGCCACGCGCGCCCCGGCCGACACGGCGACGGGCCGTGCGGGCGGCGGGCCGCGCGAGGAGTGCGAGGAGCGCGGGCGGCTCGCCGCGCCGGTGGCGGCGCTCGCCGCCGTGGTGCTCGCCGCGCACCTCGTGACCAACCTCGTCACGCCCTACGGCGTTCACCGCGACTAGCTGCTCTACCGGGCGATGGGCCGGCACCTGCGGCTCTTCGGGATGGACTTCCCGCCGCTGATCGCGCTGCTCGCCGAGGCCGCGCGACTCTTCGGCGACTCGCTGCTGGCGCTGCGCTTCACGCCGGCGCTGGCGCACGCGGCGCTGGTGCTGCTCGCCGGCCTGCTGGCGCGGGAGTTCGGCGGTGGCCGCTTCGCGCAACTGCTCGCCGCGCTGCCGGTGGCGCTGACGCCGCTCTTCCTGCGCGCCGGCAACCTCTTCCAGCCCGTCGTCTTCGACCAGCTCTGGTGGACGCTGACGCTGCTGCTGCTCGCGCGCCTCGGCCGCCACGGCTTCCCCGCGGCGTCGCGCGGCTGGCTGCCGTTCCGCGCCGTGGGCTGGGCGTGCCTGGTCTCGTTCGTCGTCATCATGCTGCTGCGCGGCAAGCCGTACTACGCCGGGCCGCTCTTCCCCACGCTCTTCGCCGCGGGCGCGGTGGTGCTGCAGCGCCTGAGCGACGGCTGGCGCGAGCGCGGGCACGCCGCGGCTCCGCGGGTGCTGCGGGGCGGCGCGGTGGGGCTGGTGCTCGTCTTCGGGGCGCTCATCCTGCCGCTCGGCCTGCCGCTGCCGCAGGACTACGCCGACATGCTCGGCTGGCCCGCGCAGGCGGCGGCCGTCGCGCGCGCCTACCACAGCCTCTCGCCCGCCGAGCGGCGCGAGACGGTGCTGATCGGCACCAACTACGGCCGCGCCGGCGCGCTCGACTTCTTCGGCCCGCGCCACGGCCTGCCGCCCGCCGTCGCGCCGGTGGGCAGCTACTGGTTCTTCGGCCCGGGCGAGAAGCCGGGCCGGGTGCTGCTCGTCCTGGGCGGCACGCGCGCGGAGCTGCAGCCGTACTGCCGCCACCTCACGCAGGCGGGGCGGGTGGCCGAGCGCTGGGCGGTGCCAGAGGAGCAGGCGGTGTCGATCTGGCTCTGCCGCCGGCCTTACCACACGCTGCAGGCGCTGTGGCCGCGCTGGGAAGGACAGAACTGAATTGCGGATTTCGGAGTGCGGGGTGCGGAGTGAACGGCAACCCAGCGCCGTCGCCGTTCACTCCGTACTCCGTACTCCGATGTTCCCTGCCGCGCACGCCGACGTTAGTTTTGCGCGCCGCTCCGCGGGTGGGGCGGCGCTGTTCAGGGGCGGAGGTACTGCGGGCATGATCATCCTGGTGGACATGGACGGCGTCATCGCCGACTTCGAGCACGGCTTCCACACGGCCTGGCGCCGCGCGCACCCGCGGCTACCGCACGTGCCGGTGGAGGCGCGTACTACGTTCCGGCTGATCGACGAGTACCCGGCGGAGCTGACGGAGCAGGTGCGGGAGGTTTACTGCGCGCCGGGCTTTTTCCTGGGGCTGCCGCCGGTGGCCGGCGCGTGCGCCGCGCTGGAGGCGCTGCTGTCGCTCGGCCACGAGGTGCGGCTCTGCACCAGCCCGCTGCGGCGCTACCGCCACTGCGTGGGCGAGAAGTACGCGTGGGCGGAGGCGCACCTGGGGCCGGAGTGGACGGAGCGCCTGATCCTGACGCGCGACAAGACGCTGGTGCGCGGCGACCTGCTCATCGACGACAACCCGCGCATCCACGGGCTCATGACGCCCGCCTGGGAGCACCTGGTCTACGATCGGCCCTACAACCGCGGCGCACCGGGCCGGCGGCTGACCTGGGCGACCTGGCGTGAGGTGCTGCTGGGCGAGCGCGCGAACGTGGCCGCGTGAGCGCCACACGGAGAGAGGGCATGGACGAGGAGATCCGCTTCGCACCGCGCCGCGAGCTGGGCCGCACGGGTTTCGTCGCCAGCGCGCTGGGTATCGGCGACCTCGCCGACCGCAGCCTGCCGCCGGAGACGTGCGTGGCGACCGCGCGGCGCGCGCTCGACGCCGGGCTGAACGTGATCGACACCGCGCCGGGCTACGAGGACGGCTACTCCGAGCAGATCGTGGGGGCGGCGGTGCGCGAGCGGCGCCATGAGGTCTTCGTGATCGACAAGATCGACGCGCTGGAGGCGCCGGTCGCACCGCAGGTGGAGGCCTCGCTCGGGCGGCTGGGGCTGGCCTATGCCGACGCCTTCGTCTTCCACAACCTCGACGCGATGCCCGTCTTCGAGCGCCTCGCCGCGCCGGGCGGCGGCTTCGACCAGCTCGGCGACGAGATCGCCGCCGGGCGGCTGCGGTTCCGCGGCATCTCCTCGCACAACCCCGAGGTGCTGCGCGCCGCCATCGAGGCCGGGCTCTGCGACCTGGTGATGTTCGCCCTCGGCCCCTTCGTCGACGCGCGCTACGTCGAGGAGACGCTGCCGCTGGCCCGGAGCCGAGGCGTGGGCACGGTCTGCTTCAAGACGTTCGGCGCCGGCAAGCTGCTGGGCGACACGCTCGGCTACAACCGGCCGCTGCAGCAGCGCCCGCGCGGCAAGCTCTCCTCCGGCGGCTCCGACGAGGCGCAGGCGGTGCTGCCGCGCCTGAGCGTGGAGGAGTGCCTGCACTACACGCTCACGCTCGACCCGGACGTGGCGCTGCTGGGCCTCAGCTTCCCCAACGAGCAGGACCAGGCGTTCGCCGCGGCGCGCCGCTTCGCGCCCCTGCCGCCCGAGCGCCTGGAGCAGATCCGCCGCCGTGCGGCGGCCGCACGCCGCGAGAAGGGCCCCTGCTGGTGGAACCCCGACCCCGGGGCCTGACGCCGCGCCGAGCCTCACCCGACCACAGAACACCATGCGACCTGACCGCTACTTCCCGCGCTTCACGCTGAAGCGCGAGGGCACCATCGCGCCCGACGAACGCCTGCCCTGGGGCCCGACGCTCGCCGTCGGCGTGCAGCACATCTTCGCCATGTTCGGCGCCACGGTGCTCGCCCCCATGCTGATGGGCTTCGACCCCAACACGGCCCTCTTCTTCTCCGGCGTCGGCACGCTGCTCTTCTTCGTGCTCGTCGGCGGGCGGGTGCCCAGCTACCTGGGCAGCAGCTTCGCCTTCATCGCCGTCGTCATCGCGGCCACCGGCTACGCCGGCAGCGGGCCGAACCCGAATCTGGGCGTCGCGCTGGGCGGCATCATCGCCGCCGGGCTGCTCTACACGCTGATCGGGCTGGCGGTGCAGGCCGTCGGCTACGCCTGGATCGAGCGGCTGATGCCGCCGGTGGTCACCGGCGCGGTCGTCGCCGTCATCGGGCTGAACCTGGCGCCGGTGGCGATCCGCAGCGTCAGCGGCAGCGGCTTCGACACGGGCATCGGCCTGCTGACCGTGGCCGCCGTCGCGCTCGTCGCCGTCTACGCGCCCGGGCTGCTGCACCGCCTGCCGATCCTGCTCGGCGGCGTCGTCGGCTACCTGGCGTACCTGGCGCTGGCCAACGGGCTGGGCTGGGCGAGACCGATCGACTTCGCCGCCGTCGCCAGCGCCGCCTGGATCGGCTGGCCGCGCTTCACCGCGCCGGTCTTCGAGCCGGGCGCGATGACGCTGATCGCGCCGGTGGCCATCGTGCTGGTGGCCGAGAACCTGGGGCACGTCAAGGCGGTGGCCGCGATGACCGGCCGCAGCCTCGACCGCTACCTCGGCCGCGCCTTCATCGGCGACGGCCTCGCCACCATGCTGGCGGGCGCCGGCGGCGGCACCGGCGTGACGACCTACGCCGAGAACATCGGCGTCATGGCCGTCACGCGCATCTACTCGTCGCTGGTCTTCGTGGTGGCGGCGCTGGCCGCGCTGGTGATGGGCGTCTCACCGAAGTTCGGCGTGCTGATCGGCACCATCCCGGCGCCGGTGCTGGGCGGGCTCTCCATCGTGCTCTTCGGGCTGATCGCGGCGACCGGCGGGCGCATCTGGGTGCAGAACCGGGTGGACTTCTCCGCGAGCCGCAACCTGGTGACCGCCGCGGTGACGCTCACCCTCGGCGCCGGCGACCTGATCCTGAGGTGGGGCGGCTTCTCGCTCGGCGGCATCGGCACCGCCACCTTCGGCGCCCTCCTGCTCTACCAGGTGCTGAAGCACCGCGGCGCGCCGCCCGCCGCCCCCGCCGACGAGGAGCCCGCCGTCGCGCTCGACCCGCTCGGCGCGGTGCAGCCCTCGGCCTCGCACCGCGATCCCGGTTGATGGCTGTCGGCTGTCAGTCGTCGGCTGTCGGTCGTCGGTCGTCAGTCAAAACGAGCCCTCACCCCCGGCGCTGCGCGCCACCCCCTCTCCCGCAGGCGGGCGAGGCGGAACGCGCCGCGGCGGCTAAAGCCGCGGCAACGACTGCGCAAAGCTCGCCTGCGCGGGCTGAACCGCTCTTGGGCACAGAGTAGCCGCCGCAGGGCGGCTTCGTGCCGTTCCAGCCGCGGCTTCAGCCGCCTGGCGGCGCGCAGCGCCGGGGGGTGACGGCCGCCGTTGCCGACGACCGACGACCGACAGCGGAGCGCCGGCGACTCCCCGTCCCTCACTCCCGCACCCAGAACGCGGGCGGCTCGATGCCCAGCGCGCGCAGGTAGACGTAGCCTTGCCCGCGGTGATGGATCTGGTTGTCGATGACGTAGAAGAGCAGCTCCCAGAACGGCGCGGTGTACTGCCCGAACGCGGTCAGCGTCTCCTGGAAGCGCTCCGGCGGGAGCTGCGGCCAGAGCGCGTCGATCTGCCCCGTGGTCTCGTCCCAGAGCCGGAGGATCTCCGCCTGCGAGGGGGCGTCCGCGAGCGCGTACGGGTCCCACTGCCCCGTGATCGCGCCGCGCAGCATCGGCTCGTCCATCGCCAGCAGCTCCAGCGCCATCGCGCCGAACGGCCGCATCCCGCCCACCGAGAAGGCGAAGAGCTGGTCCTCCGGAAACGCCTCGATCACCCGGCGGGTCAGCCGCCGGTGGCCCTGCCAGTGCTCCAGCAGCGCTTCAGGGGTGAGCACGGTGGGCGCCAGGGTGGGTGAAGCGGACATGGTGATCCTCCTGCGGTGTGGTGGGGAGAGGTGGGCACTGAACGCCGAATGTTCGGCTTTTCTTCGCTACGCGCGGCAAGATACCGGCCTCCGGAGCCGGGCGCAAGGCTCTTCGCCGACAGCCACTCCCTGCGAACGGGCGCGGTCAGCCGCTGCCCAGCGTGAAGAAGCGTTCGCCGCGGTACTGCGTCGGCACCAGGCGGCCGGCGGCGAGCAGCCGTTCGACGGCGCTCCAGTCCGCGCCCTCGCGGCGCACGAGGTCGCGCACGGCGCTCTCGCGCATGGGATGCACGGCGAGCGTGGCGAGCAGGTCCGCCTCCAGCTCGCCGGTGGCGGCGAAGCGGCTGGTCTCGTGGCCGACGAGGCACTCCACGACGGGCAGACGGGCGCGGAAGAGCGCGCAGGCGCGCGCGATCGCGGCGTCGCTCGGCGGCTGCACCGCGGCCTCGGCGGGCGGGCGGGTGGGCACCAGCAGGTAGGCGCGGCTCGGCTGCACCTCGGTGAGGAACTCCACCACGCGCCGCACGCCGGCCTCGTCGTCGTTGACGCCCGCCACCAGCATCGTCTCGCTGACCCACTCGCCGCGGTACTCCCTCGCGAAGTCGCGGATGCCCTGCAGCACGGTGGGCAGGTGCAGCTGCGGGGTGGGCCGGTCCAGCCGCATCCAGGCGCGCTCGTCCACCGTGTCGACCTTCACCGAGACCCAGTCCGCACGCGCGACCTCGGCGCGCACCTCCGGGCGCCAGAGCAGCGAGCCGTTGGTGATGACGGCGATGGGAATGCCCAGCGGCCGCAGCGCGTCGATCTCCTCGCCCAGGTGCACGTCGAGCGTCGGCTCGCCGTCGGGCACGAAGCTGAGGTAGTCGATCGGCTCGCCGGCGGCGCGCAGCGCGCGCACGCGCTCCCTGACCGCCGCCACCACCTCCGCCGGGTCGTAGAACGCCTGGCGCTCGGCCGTCTTCTGCGTGGTCAACCCCGCCTGGCAGTAGCTGCAGTTGTAGCTGCACGCCTTGGGCGGGATGTGGTTGATGCCCAGGCTCTGGCCCAGGCGGCGCGACGGGATCGGCCCGAACGCGATCATCGCTTCTCCTCCGGCGCATGGGGGCATGCCGCAAGCTCGCGCGGCGGCGGAGCCGCTGTCAAGCCGCGGCGCGGCGGCGCGATCGCTGCGTCCGCGCCGGCGGGGCGAGCACCGCAGACACGGAGGAGGGGCCGATGGTCGGGATCGTGATGGGTGTCTCGGGCGCGGGCAAGACGACGGTCGGCGAGCGGCTGGCGGCCGAGCTGGGCTGGAGCTTCTACGACGCGGACGCGTTCCACCCGCCGGAGAACGTGCGCCGCATGCAGGCGCGGCAGCCGCTGAGCGACGCGGACCGTGAGCCGTGGCTCGTCGCGCTGGAGGCGCTCGTCGCCGCGCTGCTGCAGGCCGGCACGCCGGCGGTGCTCGCCTGCTCGGCGCTGCGCGCGGAGTACCGCGAGCGGCTGGCGCGCCCCGCGCAGGGCGCCGCCGCCGCGGTGCGCTTCGTCTACCTGCACATCTCGCCGGACGAGGCGCAGCGGCGGACGAGCCGGCGCGAAGGCCACTTCATGCCCGCCGCGCTGGTGGAGAGCCAGTTCGCCACCCTGGAGCCGCCGGCCGGCGCGCTGACGCTCGACGCCACCCTCCCTCCCGCGGACCTGGTGGCGGCGATCCGCAAGGCCTGGGGGATGACGAATTCGGAGTAGACCTTTTGCGCAATTAGAGATACAGTGCGGTTTCCGCCACATATAGCGTTCGGCAGCCACCAAGCAGCCCCAGGGACGGTGTGAGACGAGCCGTACCCACTATTGTGCAAAAGGTCTAGTGAGGAATGCGGAATGAACTGCAACTGCAAGGGGTTCATTCCGCATTCCGACTTCCGCATTCCGCATTCACGTCCAGCCTCCAGAGCAGCTCGCCGCTCGCGGGGCGGACCGCCTGCGCCGGCAGCCGCAGCGGGTCCAGCGCGCCGAGGAGCACGCGGTGCACCACCGCGCGCTTCGCCTCGCCGAAGGCCAGGAACTCGACGCGCCGGGCGGCGTTCAGCGCCGGCAGCGTGAGCGTCACGCGCCACTCGCTCTCCGGCAGGCGCAGCGCGGTGGCGACAGCGCGCTCGCGCTCCAGCAGCAGCGGGCTGAAGGGGAAGAGCGAGGCGACGTGCGCGTCCTCGCCGACGCCGAGGTAGACGAGGTCGAACGCGGGCACCTCGTCGCCGAAGCAGGCGCGCAGCTCGTCGGCGTAGCGCGCGGCGGCCTCGCGCGGCGGCAGCTCGCCGCGGATGCGGTGCACGTTCTCCGGCGGCAGCGGCACGCCGGCCAGCCCCGCGCGCCACGCCGCCCCGAAGTTGCTGCGCGCGTGCGCCGGCGGCACACAGCGCTCGTCGCCCCAGAAGAGGTGCACCGCCTCCCAGGGGATCGTGCTGCGCAGCGGCTCCGCGCCCAGGCGCGCGTGCAGCGGCCCGGGCGCCGAGCCGCCCGTCAGCGCCACGGCGAAGCGGCGCCCGGCGGCGGCGGCCTCCCGCGCCAGCTCGCGGAAGCGCTCGGCCGCGGCGGCGCAGGCGGCGTCCCGGTCGGAGTAGACCCGCACTTGCGCCTGGCGCAGCGTGTGTTCGCGCAACGCCCGCGTCACGGCTGCCGCCAGCACCGGTCGCTGCCGGCGAGCAGCGCGTCGGCGGCGGCCGGGCCCCAGCAGCCGGCCTGGTACGGCTCCGGCTCGCCGGCCGCGGCCCAGGTGTGCAGCAGCGGGTCCACCAGCGCCCAGGCGGCCTCCACCTCGTCGCGGCGCGCGAAGAGCGTGGCGTCGCCGAGCATCGCGTCCAGCAGCAGCCGCTCGTAGGCCTCGGGCGGCTCCACGCCGAACGCGGTGGCGTAGGTGAAGTCCATGCTCACCGGCTGCAGCGGCCCGCGGATGCCGGGCACCTTGGCCTCGAAGTAGAGCGAGATGCCCTCCTCCGGCTGGATGCGCAGCACCAGCGCGTTGGGTGCGGGCCGGTCGCCCTGCACGCGGTCGAGGATCGGGTGCGGTGCGGGGCGGAAGCGCACCACGATCTCGCTCGCCCGCGTGGGCAGCCGCTTGCCGGTGCGCAGGAAGAAGGGCACGCCGGCCCAGCGCCAGTTGTCCACCCACAGCTGCAGGGCGGCGTAGGTCTCGGTGCGCGAATCCGGCGCGACGCCGGGCTCCTCGCGGTAGCCGGGCATCGCGCGCGCGGCGGGGTGCGAGCGCGTGTACTGCCCGCGCACCGCCACGCGCTCCAGCTGCTCCGCCGGCAGCGGCCTCACGGAGCGCAGCAGCTTGACCTTCTCGCTGCGGATCGAGTCCGCATCGTAGGCGGCTGGCGGCTCCATCGCGGCCAGCGCCAGCAGCTGCAGCAGGTGGCTCTGCACCATGTCGCGCAGTGCGCCGGCCTGCTCGTAGTAGCCCGCGCGCCTCTCCACGCCCACCGTCTCGGCGACGGTGATCTGCACGTGGTCCACGTACGTGCGGGTCCAGACCGGCTCCCACACCACGTTGCCGAAGCGAAAGACCAGCAGGTTCTGCACGGTCTCCTTGCCGAGGTAATGGTCGATGCGGTAGACCTGCGCCTCGTCGAAGACCGCCAGCAGCGTGCGGTTGAGCGCGCGGGCGCTCTCCAGGTCCTGCCCGAACGGCTTCTCCACCACCACGCGCACCGCGGCGTCGGGCCCGCCGTCGGCCAGCCCGGCGGCGTGCAGATGCGTGACGACCGTGCCGACCGCGCCCGGCGGGATCGCGAGGTAGAAGAGCCGCCGCCCCGCCAGAGCGTCCGCTGCGTCCAGCGCGACGAGCCGCGCGCCGAGCCGCGCGTACGCGGCGGTGTCGCCGAAGTCGAGGGCGTGGTAGTGCAGCCGCGGGGCGAACTCGTGCCAGGCCGCGGCGTCCGGCTCGCCGGCGAACTCCTGCAGCGCCAGCCGCATCCGCTCGCGGTAGTCGTCGTCGCCGAGCGCCTCGCGCGCGACGCCGACGACGGCGAAGCGCTCCGGCAGCAGCCGCTGCTGGAAGAGCCGGAAGAGCGCGGGCAGCAGCTTGCGGCGCGCCAGGTCGCCGGTGCCGCCGAAGACGACGACCGCCTGCGGCGACGGCGCCTCGCCGCCGCGCCGGCGCGCTGGGGCCGGGAAGGCGTCCACGCTCACGCGCCCGCGCCCGTGCCGCCCTCGCCCGCCGCCGCCGCCGCCTTCACCGCGTGCCCGCCGAACTGGTTGCGCAGCGCCGCGATCACCTGCGCGCCATACGACTCGTCCTGCCGCGAGCGGAAGCGCATTTGCAGCGCGAGCGTGATCACCGGCGCGGGCACGTCCAGGTCGAGGGCGCTCTGCACCGTCCAGCGGCCCTCGCCCGAGTCCGCCACCCAGCCGCGGATACGTTCCAGCCCCGCGCCCTCCTCGGCGTACGCTCGCTCCAGCAGCTCCAGCAGCCAGGAGCGCACCACCGAGCCGTGGTTCCACAGCGCGGCGACCTGCGCCACGTCCAGCCCGAAGGGTGCGGCGCGCAGCAGCTCGAAGCCCTCGGCGTACGCCTGCAGCAGCCCGTACTCGATGCCGTTGTGCACCATCTTGGTGAAGTGCCCCGCGCCGCTGGGCCCCACGTGCGCGTAGCCGTCTTCCGGCGCGAGCGCGCGGAATACGGGCTCGCAGTGCCGCACCGCCTCCCTCTCGCCGCCGACCATCAGGCAGTAGCCGTTCTCCAGCCCCCAGACGCCGCCGCTGGTGCCGGCGTCCAGGTAGCGGAGGCCGTGCGCCGCCAGCTCCGCGGCGCGGCGCGTGGTGTCGTGGAAGTTGGAGTTGCCGCCGTCGATGAGGATGTCGCCCGCGGCGAGCTGCGGCACCAGCGTGCGCAGCATCTGCTCGACCGGCTCGCCAGCAGGGATCATCAGCCACACCACGCGCGGCGCGGCCAGCGCGGCCACCAGCGCCTCCGGCGTCTCGGCGGGTGCGGCGCCCTCGGCCGCGCCGACCTCCTGCGTGCGCGCCGGGTCGCGGTCGTGCACCACCACCTGGTGCCCGCCGCGCAGCAGCCGCTCCACCATGTTGCCGCCCATGCGGCCCAGCCCGATCATCCCGAGTCGCATCGTACGCTCTCCCGTTCACCAGTCCCGGCGGTTCCGGTCTCGGGCGGCGGTGCAAGGAGCCGGCCGCCCGCGCTGGACCTCGGCGCTGGACGCTCCCTTGCAACGAGCCCGCCGCATCCCGAGACCGCCCTGCCGCCGCGACCCGGAGCCGCCCATGCCGATCGAAGACCTCTGGTACAAGAACGCCATCGTCTACAACCTGGACCTGGAGACGTTCATGGACTCCGACGGCGACGGCGTCGGCGACTTCGAGGGCCTCGTGCGCCGGCTGGACTACCTGGAGGCGCTGGGTATCGACACGCTCTGGCTGGCGCCGTTCCAGCCCTCGCCCAACCGCGACAACGGCTACGACATCAGCGACTACTACGGCGTGGACCCGCGCCACGGCTCCGGCGGCGACTTCGTCGAGTTCATGCACCAGGCGAAGAAGCGCGGGCTGAAGGTGCTCATCGACCTGGTGGTCAACCACACCTCGGACCAGCACCGCTGGTTCCAGGCGGCGCGGAAGGACCCCGGCTCGCGCTACCGCGACTGGTACGTCTGGTCCGAGACGCGCCCGCCGGACGCGGACGAGGGCATGGTCTTCCCCGGCGTGCAGCACACCACCTGGACGCGCGACGAGGCGGCGCAGGCGTACTACTTCCACCGCTTCTACCACTTCATGCCGGACCTCAACCTGCAGAACCCCGAGGTGCGCACCGAGGTGCGGCGCATCATGGGCTTCTGGCTGGAGCTGGGCGTGGCGGGCTTCCGGGTGGATGCGGTGCCGTTCGTGCTGGAGACGCCCGCGCCCGGCGCGCCCGAGCCCGCGCTGCAGTTCGGCTATCTCTACGACATGCGCCGCTTCCTGCAGTGGCGCGCCGGCGACGCCATCCTGCTCGGCGAGGCCAATGTGCTGCCGCGGGAGAGCAAGCGCTACTTCGGCGCGGCGGGCGAGGGCATGCAGATGATGTTCAACTTCTGGGTGAACCAGCACCTCTTCTACGCGCTCGCCACCGCCGAGGTCGGGCCGCTCCTCGACGCGCTGCGCGCCACGCGCCGCCTGCCGCCGACGGCGCAGTGGGGCCAGTTCCTGCGCAACCACGACGAGCTGGACCTCGGCCGGCTCACCGCGGAGCAGCGGCAGGCCGTCTTCGCGCGCTTCGGGCCGGAAGAGCACATGCAGCTCTACGGGCGCGGGCTGCGCCGCCGGCTGGCCCCCATGCTGGGCGACCGCCGCCACCTGGAGCTGGCCTACAGCCTGATGTTCTCGCTGCCCGGCACGCCGGTGCTGCGCTACGGCGACGAGATCGGCATGGGCGAGGCCCTCGCGCTGCCCGAGCGCGCGGCGGTGCGCACGCCGATGCAGTGGTCCGACGAGCCCAACGCCGGCTTTTCCACCGCCGAGAAGACGGTGCACCCGGCGATCGCCGAGGGCGTCTACGGCTACGCGAACCTGAACGTGGCCAAGCAGCAGCGCGACCCCGCCTCGCTGCTGAACTGGATGGCGCGTCTGATCCGGCTGCGGAAGGAGTGCCCCGAGATCGGCTGGGGCGCGTGGGAGGTGCTGCAGACCGGCGACCCGCGCGTGCTCGCGCTCGCCTACACCTGGCGCGGCACAGCGGTGGTGGTGGTGCACAACTTCGACGAGCGGCCGTGCGAGGTGCGCCTGCGCGCGGAGGTGCCCGGGGGCGAGCGGCTGTTGGACCTGCTCACCGAGGACGAGAGCCGCGCCGACGCCTCCGGCCGGCACCGCCTGCTGCTCGACGCCTACGGCTACCGCTGGCTGCGAGCGGGCGGGCTCAACTACGCGCTGCAGCGCAGCCGCGCATAGAAACGCGGCGGGGGCCGCGCCCGTGCCGGGCGCGGCCCCCGATCTCCGTCGGCTGCGCCGCGCTCAGGGCGCGACCAGCACGTTGGAGGCGGCGGCGAAGAACGGCTTCGCCTTCGGGTCATCCAACCGGATCTCCAGCAGGCGGCTGCCGTCGCCCGTCTTGCCGGCGATCGCCTGCAGCACGCCCGGGCCGCCGGCGCAGAAGACCGGCTCGCCCACGGCCGGCAGCCGGTCGTCGGCGCTGATCCAGCCGGGCCGCTCCTCGGCGCGTACCCGGAACGCCTCGGGCCGCAGGCGGCTGGCGCTGTTGAACTGAGCCATTCGCATGCCTCCAAGCTCAAGAGTTCGCTTCAACTCGCACCCCGCGCAGGGGCTGCTCCCCCTCCCCTCGTCCGGACGATCTCACGACTTGTGGCGGAAGGTGATCCGGCCGCGCGACAGGTCGTACGGCGAGAGCGACAGCGTCACCCGGTCCCCCACCAGCACCCGGATCTTGAACTTGCTCATCTTGCCCGCGCCGTAGGCGAGCACGGAATGCCCGTTCTCCAGCTTGACCCGGTACATGCGGTCCGGGAGGACGTCGGTGACGAGGCCCTCGACGACGATGCCTTCTTCCTTGGCCATCAGCACTCCTTTGCAGAACAAAACACCGCGAGGCCCATCCAGGACGGACGGACACCGCGGGCCGATCGCGGGCGAGAACCCGAATGGCTTTCGGGCGACCGCTATCTGATACGCCGCTGCCCGCCTCGCGGTTCCCTGTGGCAGCGAGGGCCCCGCGCGCCCCGCGCTTGTGTCCCTGCTGCCACAAGCGTTGCCGCGGAGCGGCAGCCGCCGCCGCGCGCGGCGGCGGCTGCCGGGGCCCGGCTGCGGACGGGGGCTTTGGCAAATGCGGGGGACGGTGCTAGATTACAAGCCTTTCGTCGAACCCCCTCTATCGGAAGGAACCACGGTGGTCGAAATCGAACTGACGGAAACCGATCGGCTGGACTGGGCACTGAAGCAGTTTCGCCGGCGCATGATCCGCTCGGGCATGTTCAAGGAGATGCGCCGCAAGCGCTTCTACGAGAAGCCGAGCGAGGCGCGCAAGGCGAAGGCGAAGGCAGCGGAGCGGCGGCGGCACAAAGACCGCAAGCGGGCACGCGCGGCACGCCGGCTGGAATTCTGAGCGCCGGAGGGCCGAACGCGAAGCCGCCCGGGTCTCTGCGGAGAGACCCGGGCGGCTTCGTGTGCCTACAGGGCTACCAGCGCTCGCCGTAGCCGCCGCGGTCGCTGCGGCCGCCACCACCGCCGTAGTCGCCGCGCCCGCCGCCGCCATAGCCGCCGCGGCCGCCGCCCTGGCCGCCGCGCCCGCCGCCCTGGCTACCGCCCGAGCTGCCTTCCGGCGCGTCCACGCGGACCACGCTCTCGGCGGCGGGGCCCTTCTGCCCCTGCACGACGTCGAACTCGACGCGCTCGCCATCGTTCAGCGTCCGGAAGCCACTGCCCTGGATCGCGCTGTGATGGACGAAGACGTCCTTCTCCCCGTTGTCACGGGTGATGAAGCCGAACCCCTTCTCCGGATTGAACCACTTGACCGTCCCGGTTTCCCGCGCCATGTCGCCCCGCCTGCTCGAATCGTGGTGAATGCTTACTGCGGACTGGAGCACAAGCTACACAATTCCCGTGCGTGTGCCAAGCGGGAGCGAAGCAAGACACGGGCCGCAGCCGCGCACGTGCCGCCGGCCGGGTGCCCTTGCGCGGCCAGCGGGACCCGGTTATCATTGCGCCGTTGCTGCACTTGCAGTGCGCGGCAACGGCGCAGCCGCCCGCCTGCGGCGGGGTGGCGCGCCGGCAGGGCCCCGGTTCTTCGGTGTCCACGCCCTCGGTTGAACCTGAACGAAGGAGGTGATCCCTTGGCCCATATGACTGCTGTCGTCGACCTGACACGGGCAAGCGGTCGCCGCATCGGCGCCTGAGCCGATTCACCAGGCGAGCAGTTTCCGCCCCGGCGGGTTGCCCCTGCGGCATCGCGTCAGGACGCGGCAGAAGGACTTCGAGCACACCCCCGGCACCCATGGTGCCGGGGGTGTGCTCTTTTCGGCCCGCTCCGTGCCCCGTCCCGTCGTGCCGCCCGAATCCTCTGAGGGCAGCACGGGAGCACGCGCGGCGCCGCGGGCGAGCAGCCGTCCGGCCGCAGCCGCGCACGGCCGAGCGCCCGGGCGCCGGCCGCCTCACTGCAGCCCCGAGGGCAGCCGCGGCGAGGAGAGCAGCGCGCGGAACACCTCCCAGCGCCGCGCCTGCGAGGCGCCCGCCTGCCGCTCCACGTAGCGCCGCACCAGCTCCTCGCCGAGGTTGTAGTTGATGACGTAGCTGCGATACAGGTCGATGAAGCGCACCCGCTGCTCGGCGCGCGCCGGCTCCATCAGCGCGTAGTCGGTGAGCCAGCGCGCGGCCGCGGCGGCGTCGATCTCGCCATTGAGGTAGCGCCGGGCGGCTTCGTTGCCCGCGAAGGCCAGCTCCTTGGTGAGCGCCAGCACGCGGTAGTAGCCCTCGGCCTGCGCGGGGTCGAGCACGGCGAGCGCGAAGAGCGAGTCGCGCTCGAAGGCCACGCGCTCGGCGCCGGGGAAAGCCATCTCGATGCCGTAGTTGGCGCTCCCCTCCGCGATCAGCGACTGCGGCGAGAAGAGCGGGTACACCGAGAACTCGCGCCACCCGCGCTCGCGCACCAGGTTCTGCTCCAGCAGCACGTTGTAGACGTGGTGCCCGGGGTAGCCCTCGTGGCAGGCCAGGTCCAGCGCGCGGTCGATGAAGATCGGCAGGTCGGTGTTCACCTGGATCAGGCTGCGGTAGCCGCCCTGGTACCAGTTGTAGCCGCTCCACGACTTGCCGGTCACGTACTCCACGGTGAAGCGCTCCTCGGGCGGCAGCGCGAGGTGGCGCAGCGTGCGCGCGCGGCACGCCGCGATGGCGCGCTGGAAGACCGCGTCCAGCCGCTCGCGCGGGATCACGAAGCGGCGGCGGAACGCCTCGTAGCGCGCCGGCACCGGCCCCGTGCCGGGCAGCGCGCGGTCCAGCCGGGCGAGCACCTCGCGGTAGTGCGCCTCGCTGCGTGCTGGCGCCACCGCATCGTACAGCAGGCGAGACTCCTCGTCGAAGCTCAGCCTCCGCCCCTGCAGCATCTCCACCCGCGTGGCCAGCGCCTGCAGTTGCTTCACCAGGTACTGGTGGCGCAGGCGGCTCAGCGCGTCCAGCCGCGTGGTGTCCACCGCGGCGAGCTGCGCGCGCAGCGCCGCCGCCCGCTCGCCGATGGCCGGGAGCGGCAGCCTGGCCGCCTCCGCCTCGCGCCGCCACTCCGGCGGGCCGTAGAAGGCGTCCACGTAGTCGGCGTCGTGCTGGCCGAGCGCCAGCACCAGCCGCGTGTACGCCTCGCCGAGCGCATCCAGCGCCGCGGGTGCGGCCGTCTCGGTGGCCGGCCGGGTCGCCTCCGGCCGCGACGCGAGCGCCCGCAGCGTCGCGGCCTGTGGTGCCGGCGCCGTGCAGGCGGCCAGCAGCAGGAGCAGGGCGCAGGTGGACGAGGGGGCGCGGAGTGGCGAGCCGGTTGCGGGGTGCATGGCGCGATCGGTTCGGGGACGGGCGGCGCGGCGCCGGCATGGTCGCGCCGGCAGGGTAGGCGTAAGGTACGCCGCCGCGCGCCGCAGCGCGATCCGCACGGGACGGGGTGCCCGATCGGGCGGGTGGAGATCGGAAAGTGGTGCGGCCAATCCCAGATGCCGGCGAACGGCGACGTCGGGGTGCGTCGTTGGGCCGCAAGCGGAAAGTTGAGGATCTGGGGGCTTGGCGTCGCGATGGCTTCGTCGGCGAGTCAGTCCGCCCGCAGCGCCTCCAGCGGGCTGACCCGCACCGCGCGCACCGCGGGGGCGAGCGACCCGGCGGCGGTCACGATCATCACGACGAGGGCCCCGCCCGCGAGCGTCAGCGGGTCGCCGGGCGGGATGCCGAAGAGGAGTGCACCCATGCCGCGCGCCGCGAGGTACGCCGCGAGCAGCCCCGGGATGCCGCCCAGGAGGGCCAGGTGGGCCGCTTCGCTGACGATCATGCGCGCCACGCGCCCCGGTTCCGCACCGAGCGCGAGCCGCACGCCGATCTCGCGTGAGCGCTGCGCGACCATGAACGCCAGCAGCCCGTGAATCCCGACGCCGGTGAGGAGGAGCGCCACCGCGGCGAGCGCGCCCAGCAGTTGGAGCTGGGCGCGCCGGTCCGCGGTCTGCCCGGTGACCACGTCGCGGAGGAGGCGGACATCGGAGATCGGCTGCGTCGGGTCCACCCGGCGGACGACCTCGCGGACGGCGGGGAGGAGCGCCAGGGCCCGGCTCCCGGCGCGGATGACCAGGTCCTTGGGGATGTAGAGGCTACCCAACTCGCCCGCCTGGGCCGCCGCGAAGTAGAGCTGGGGCTCGCTCGTACGCTCCAGCCCGCGCACCCGGATGTCGCGCACGACGCCCACGGTGGTGAACTCCCGCCCGCGTACGCGGAACGTCTTCCCGACCGGGTCCTGGCCCGGCCAGTACTCGCGCACGAACGACTCGCTCACCACCACCACTGCCGGACGGCCGGGCCGATCGCCGTCCTGCACGCCGCGCCCCCGCACGATCGGAATGCCCAGCGCCGCGAAGAACGCCGGCGTCACGTACCGCAGGCTGACTCCGTCGCGCCTCCGATCCCGGACCTCCTGCCCGGGGATCTCCACCCCGCCGATCCCCCCGGTCAACACCATCGGAAGGCCGCTGGTGTAGGCGGCGGCCTCGACCCCCGGCAGGCCCTGCACCCCCGCGAGCACGCGGTCGTAGAACTCGGTGCGGCGCACCGAGTCGGCCGCGCGCGACGGCGGCAGCGCGGTGCGCAGCGTCAGCACGCCCTCCGCCACGAAGCCGGGGTCGACGGAGCGGACCTTCCACACCGCGCGAATCAGCATCCCCGCCGAGACGAGCAGCACCACCGAGACGGCGACCTCGATGGTGACGAGCGCGCGGCGCAGGCGCTGCCGCCGCGCACTGCCGCGGGCTCCCTCCCGCAGCGCGCCGAACCCGGTCCGCCCCACCGCCGCGGCCGGGATCAGGCCGAAGCCCATGGCCACCAGCGTCGTGAACGCGCCCGCGATCGCGAGCGCGCGCAGGTCGAGCCCCGGCGGGTGGGCGAACGGCTGCGTGGGGGGAACCAGGTGCGCCAGCAACGGGACGGCGAGTTGCGCCACCAGCACGCCGGCCGCGCCCCCGAGCAGCGCGAGCACCACGCTCTCGGTGAGCAGCTGGCGCACCAGCCGCTCGCGCCCGGCCCCGAGCGCGGCGCGCACCGCCAGCTCCCGCTCGCGCCCCGCCGCGCGCGCCAGGAGCAGGTTGGCCAGGTTGGCGCCGGTGAGCAGCAACAGGCTCAGGCTCGCGCCGCAGAGCGCGAGGAGCATGAGCCGGTAGCGTGGGAACACGTAGTCGCGCTGCCGGAAGAAGGAGAAGCCGGTCTCGGCGTTGGTCTCGGGGTGGTCGTGTTGCAGCCGCGTCGCCACGAGCGCCAGCTCGGCCTGCGCCTGCTGGAAGGTCGCGCCGGGCGCGAGCCGGCCGACGGCCTGGAGGTAGGTATCGCTGCGGTCCGCGTAGTCCTCCTCGCGCAGGACCAGCGGGGTCCAGACCTGATCGGCGGGCGTCGGGAAGTGGAAACCCGGGGGCATGACGCCGATGACTACGGCCGGCGCGTCGTCGAGCCGGATCGTCCGGCCGACGATCCCCGCGTCGCCGCCGAATTGCGCCTGCCAGAGGCGGTACCCCAGCACCACCGTCCCCGCGTCGCGCTGCCCGGCGCCGGCGGAGTCGAAGACGCGCCCCAGCAGCGGGCGGATCCCGAGGAGCGGGAGCACCTCGGCCGAGACCGCGGCACCGGGAATGCGGACCGGCTCGCCGACGCCGACCAGGTTCACCTCCCTGCCGGTGAACGCCCCCCAGCCGCGCACCCGGGCAGTCATGGCGGCGACGTCGCGGAAGTTGGCGGGCGACAGCTCGTTCATGCATCCCCAGCCGCCTCCTTCGCGCGGCCCCTCGCAGAGCCGCACCAGCGCGTTCGGGTCCGGAAACGGCAGCGGCCGCAGGAGCACGAAGTCGGCGACGGAGAACGTCGCGGTGTTGGCGCCGACACCGAGCGCGGTCACGAGCACCACCGTGGCGACGAAGCCGCGCGCGCGGCCCATGGTCCGCGCCGCGTAGCGCAGGTCCTGCCACAGGATGGCGCCGTGGGCGAGCAGCGCGTTCGGCACCACGTCCCGGATCGCGGCGAGGGTGGCGGCCACACGCCCGCGGCCGCGGGTGGACTCCGCGAAGGCCCGCTGCATCTCCGCGCCGTACTCGGCCCGGAAGGACGCGGGGTAGAGGCGCAGCAGGGCCCGGTAGACGGACAGGCTCATCGCGAGAGGCGTGTGAAGGGGTGAGATTCCGCGCCGCACCAGCCGTTCCTCGCCAGGGCCGGATTACGCCGCCCAGGCCCCGACCCGGGCACACTATATTCCCAGTGGCTATATTGTCAATGGATACGAGAGCCGTCCGCTCCGGTGTATCGGGTGCCATACCCCTCACCACACCATACCCGCCGGCCGGTGGCGCCGTCGATGCCGCTCTGGCGCCTATGGCCACGATCGATATATTGCACCACCTGCCGCCACGGTGACGGCGGGTCAGAGAGGGAGACTGCGGACATGACAGACGACCCCAGGCCGGACGACCTCCTCCCCCTCCCGCCGGCGACGCTGCACATCCTGCTCGCCCTCGCGGAGACCGACCGCCACGGGTACGCGATCATGCAGGACGTCGAGGCGCGCACGGACGGCGAGCTGCGGCTCAGCGCGGGGACGCTCTACCGCGCCATCGCGCGCATGGTGGAGCAGGGGCTCATCGTCGAGGTGGAGCAGCGCCGGCCGCGCGCCGACGACGAGCGCCGCCGGTACTATCGGATCACGAGTTTCGGCCAGGCGGTTGCCCGCGCCGAGGTGCGCCGGCTGCTGCAGCTGGTGCGCCACGCGCAGGCGCGCGGCCTCAGCCCACGCCCGGCCTGAGGTCCGCCTGGGCAGGGAGGCCCTCCCCGCCGGCGCCCCTCCTACCCGCTACCCGTTGCTCCCGGCACGTCGATCACCCACGGCGCCACCGTGGTCTCGCTGACCCAGCCACCCGGCTCGTCCGGCCGGCCGAGGGGCGGGGCGTCCGCGCACGCTGCAGCGAAACTTCTGCCGAAGCAGCGCCCTGGCGCCGGCCTCCAGCGGCGCGTCCCGGTGAACCTGGTGTTGGGCTGCCGAACCACTCTGGATGGAGCACGCCAATGAGCTTGCTTGCGAAGGGCCGAGTTGGCGAAGTGTCCGGGTACAGCGGTCGGAAGCGGCCGCACGCACCGGCTGGCCTGCCGTGGGGCCGCGGCATCGTGACGGCAGGCGGGATCCTCGCCCTCGCGCTCCTGCCGGGCAGCGCGAGGGCCCTGCAGCAGACCGCGCCGGCATCCTACCGGGTGGAGATGCATGGGAGTGCACCGCCGCGGATCACCGTGCGTGCGACGTTGCCGAGCGAGGGCGCCGTGCTCACCATGGCCTCGTCGCACCCTGCGGACGTGCCGGAGGTGGCGGATGCGGGCTGGCCCGGGTTGATTCGGAACCTCGCCGTCACCGACCCCGACGGACGAGCGGTGGGCGTGACGGCAACGGGCTCCGGCGGGTGGACGCTGGCGCGCGCGATCCGCGGCCCTCTCCGCGTTCAATACGACATCGACTATGCGCCGCTCGCACGGCGCGGCTGGCCGGCACCGCGCGAAGCTGCGTACGCCGACAGTACCCACCTGATCGTCATCGGCCGATCGCTGTTCATCACGACCCCGGCGCAGCAGACGAGCGAAGTCCGGTTTTCCGTGCCGCGCGGTTGGCAGCCGGCTTTGCCGTGGGCCGCCCGAGCGGGCGCGCAGAACGCTGCGGCGGTCGCCTCCCCCGCGGATCTGACCGAGAACCTGCTCGCGTTCCTGAAAGGGCCGCCGGAGGTGGTGACCGCAGCGGGCTTCGAGGTTCGAGTCGTCGCCTTGGGCCATTGGCAGCCGGCACGCGGCGAGCTTCGTCAGGTGCTGGCTGCCGCGCTGCCGCGCGCGGTCACGATGGTCGGCTTCGAGGGGCAGGGAGAGTACCTGGTGGTCCTGCTTCCCCAGGCGGAGGACGGGGGTGAGTCGTTCCGGGCGAGCTTCGCGCTCAACAGCACCGAGGCCCCCTCACCAGCCAACCGGGGCCGCTGGGGCAACACCCTCACGCACGAGATCTTCCACTACTGGAACGGGTGGCGGCTCCGAGGCGCGGACTACCCGAGTTCGCAGTGGTTCCAGGAGGGGGTGACCGAGTACGCGGCCAACCTGGCACTCGTCTCCTCGGGGGTGATCGGGCCCGACGCGTTCTACGCCAAGCTCGCCAGCCACGTGGCCAACTACCGCCGGCTCGGCACGCCCCTGGACGCGCCGGGCACCCGCAAGGGGCCGCCGCTCTACAGCGGCGGCGCGCTGGTCGCGTTCATCTGGGACGCGACCATCCGTGAGCAGAACCGGGGAGAGCGCGGCCTCGGCGAGGTGCTGCGCGCGCTGCTGCGGGAGACCGGGCAGGGAGCGCGCCCGTACGAGTGGTCTGATGTCCAGGCCGCACTGGAGGGCGCGGCGCCGAACGACTGGGCTCAGTTCCACCGCCGTTTCATTCACGGCACCAAGCCACTGCCACTCGCCGCGACGTTCTCACGTCTCGGCCTGGTCCTGGTAGAGGAAGGCGACGGCTCGTTGCGCGTGCGGGAAGATCCGGCCGCGTCCGATGCCGCGCGGGCACTGCGGCGTGCCGTGATCGGCGGTGATCGGTAAGGCACTCCCACCCCGGTTACGGCGGGCACCAGAAGGCCGGCGCTGATCCTCTCTGCTGCGGAGGCATCCTGCTGACCATCGTCATCGGCCTCCTGGCCTCGCTGTCCGCCCGCCCCGCGCGCCGCTGACCCGCGCGATGACGCCGCGGCCCCGGCGCTTCCGCTTGCGGAGCCCGGGGCCGTGTTGTTCCTTCGGCTATCGGCTATCGGCTGCTCCCAGCACGTAGATCACCCAGGGTGCCACCGTGGTCTCGCTGACCCAGGCGACGGGCTCGTCTGCGCGGCCGAGCGGGCGGGCGCAGGCCAGCAGCCGCAGCCCGGCGGCGGCGAAGAGCGCCCGGTAGTCGTCGTGGAACCAGACCAGGTCCACCACGGGGCGCGCGTCGGCCACGTCGGTCATCACGATGCGCACCGGCTCGCCGCTGCGGGCGTGGCGGTTCTCGGGGAAGGCGCGCGTGGTGAACGACGCCCACTCGTGCCGATAGATCTCGGGCGTGGAGCCGAGCAGCACGATGCGACCGTCCGCGTGCAGCAGCTCGCGCAGCCCGCGCAGCAGCGCCTGGCGCTTCCCGGCGCCGGGGATGTTGTCGAAGGTGAAGGCGCAGAGCACCACGTCGAAACGCCCGCCGGCCAGCGCGCCGAAGTCGCCGTCCGCCACGCAGTGGTAGCGCCCCTCGGGGTCGCGCTCGCGCGCCTGCTCCACCATGCTCGGCGAGATGTCGAGGCCGACAGTCCGGAAGCCGAGCCGCTGCAGGAAGCGGGTGGAGCGGCCGGCGCCGCAGCCGAAGTCCAGCGCGCGCCGGCCGCTGGGGACGTGCTCGGCCAGCAGCGCCGGCAGGTCGCGGAAGGCCAGCCAGTAGGTGCCGGGGAAGTCCAGCGTGGCGTACGCCGCCGCGCGCTCGGCGTCGTCATACACGTTGGCGAAGGGAGCAATCGTCTCCCGCTCGCTCATGCCGCACCTCCCAGGGGTGCAGAACGGTGGCGCGGGGGTGCGCCACCTCGAAGCTACACGCCGGCCGCGGTGCCGACAACCCGGCCGCCGGCGCGCTTCCAAGCATCGATGGGCGGTGCGCCGCGCGCCTCTGCAACCCGACTCGCGGTTGCCGTTCCCCCTGACCCCCGCCCCCCCTCAGCGCGAGACGCCCAGCCGCTGCTCCAGCTCCTCGCGGCGGCTGCGGCTGACGGCCAGACGGGTGCCGCTCTTCAGCCGTACGGCGTAGTCGCCGCCGGCGGCGCGCAGCAGCGTCTCGATGCGGTCCATCTGCACGATCACGGAGCGGTGCACGCGCAGGAAGCGCCGTGGGTCCAGCCGCTCCTCCAGCGCCTGCATGCGCTCGCGGATGACGTAGGTCTTCTCGCCGACGTGCAGCTCGGCGTAGGGGCCGCTGGCGCTGATGTAGTCGATGGCCGCCACCGGCACGACGCGCACCTGGCCGTGCATCTCCACGGCGATGCGCTCCAGGTACGGCGACGGCGCAGCGGCCGGGGTTGGCGGCGCGGGGCTGGGGCTGTCCGTGCCGTGCAGGAGGTGCAGCAGCCGCTCGGAGAGGCGGCCGAAGTCCTGTAGCTCGATCAGGCGGCGGGCGCGGCGGAACGCCTGCTCGAAGCGTTCGTCGTCGAACGGCTTGACCAGGTAGTCCACCGCCGCGACCTCGAACGCCTGCAGCGCGTAGTGGTCGTAGGCGGTGGCGAAGATGGTGGCGGGCATCGCCTCCGCGCCGATCTCGCGCACCACGTCGAGCCCGGTGCGGCCGGGCATCTGCACGTCGAGGAAGACGAGGTCCGGGCGCAACGTGCGGATCGCCTGCACGGCCGCCGTGCCGCTGTCGGCGCTGCCGACGACGAGCACGTCCGGCTCGCGGGCGAGCAGGTCTTCGACGCGCTGGCGCGCCAGCGGCTCGTCGTCGACGACGAGCACCCGCAGTGGGCGGGGCGGCGGGGGCGGTAGGCTGCTCACGACCGGGGCGCCAGCGCGGCGCGCAGGTCCGCCGCGGTGTGGAACGGCAGCCGGATCTCCGCGAGCGCGCCGCCGCCCTGCGCGGGGCGGAGCACGAGCTGCTGGTCGTCGCCGTAGAGCTCGCGCAGGCGCTCGCGCACGTTGCGCAGGCCGACCCCCTCCGCGTCCCGCGCCGCGCCGTCCGCCTCCAGGCCCGCGCCATTGTCCCGCACACGCAGCACCAGCCGCTCGCCCTCGCGCGCGGCCGAGACCTCCACCTGCCCCACGCGCTCCAGCTTGCTCACGCCGTGCTTGATCGCGTTCTCCACCAGCGGCTGCAGGATCAGGTTGGGCAGCAGAGCGTCGCGGACCTCCGGCGCGGCGTGCAGCTCCACCTCCAGGCGGCCCTGGAAGCGGATCTGCATGATCTCCAGGTAGCGGCCGAGGAAGTCGAACTCGCGCTCGACCGGCACCTCCGGCTCGCGCGCGCCGTCGAGCGTGTAGCGCAGCAGCTCGCTCAGGCGCGAGATCATGCGGCGCACGCCGCGCGGGTCGCGCTCCACCAGGCTGGAGACGGCGTGCAGGGTGTTGAAGAGGAAGTGCGGGTCCAGTTGCATGCGCAGCGCCTGCAGCCGCGCCTGCGCGAGCTGGGCCTGCAGTTGCGCGGCGTGCGCCTGCAGCCGCACGGCCTCCTCCTGGCGGGAGCGGTAGCGCCGGAAGTACTCGCGCGCGAAGCCGGCGGCCAGCACCGCCAGGTAGACGATCAGGTCGTTGAGGAACCAGAGGCGCCGTACGCTCTCCAGCGGCGAGACGCGCGCCGGGAAGCGCCGCAGCGGCGGGATCAACTGCGCGCGCAGCGCCGCGCTCGCCACGTCCACGCACACCGCCAGCAGCACGCCGACGGCGAGCAACAGCAGCAACCGCTGCACCTGCCGCGCCTGCTCCGCGCTCGCGCGGCTGCTCAGCCAGAAGACGAGCGGCGTGAGCAGCGCCCACAGCGCCGACTCGAAGAGCGCGAGCAGCAGCGGCGCGGTGGGCAGCGCGGCGTGCGGGCCGGGGCCGCGCGGGTCCAGCACGCGGTTGGCCGCGCTCAGCAGCGCCAGCAGCGCCCAGAAGCCGGCGATCGCGGCCAGCTCGCCGCGGCTCAGCCGCCAGCGGCGGTGCGGCTCGCCGCCGCCGGGCGGCTCGGGCCGCTCTCCTCGCTCTCCGCTCATCCGTGTTCGCCGTGGTTGTGGACGGCTCGCCGCACCGGGCGCACCCGCGCTGCAGGCGTGCCGCGCCAACGCATGTGCCGGCAACGGCTTCGTCTGGCATGAAGCATAGCCGCTCCGCGGGGCCGGGGGCAAACGCGCGCGCACCAGTTGCACGCCGTGCGTCACGAGCCGCACGCTGCGCGCACGAGCCGCCGTTCATGCCGCTGGAGCGGGCACTCGTTACGCCGGGGTGCAGATGATGACGCCGGCGCCAGCATCCGCGCGCCTCGGGTGTATCTTGTAGCGAGGCCGGCACGGCAGCGCGCGGGCGGGCGGTCGCGCCGGCCGGGGGACGGGCTTTCCTGCAGACGAGACGAGGACGTCATGACGCGGAACCGAGTGCTCGCCGGGCTGGCGGTGGTGCTGGTGCTGGCAGTGGGGCTGTGGCTGCTGCGCGGCGCGCAGGCCAGCGAGGCCTCGCCGTACCGGCTCGCCGAGCTCGAGCAGGGCGATCTGGAGGCGACCGTGACGGCGACCGGCGCGCTCAGCGCGGTCACCACGGTGCAGGTCGGCACGCAGGTCTCCGGCAAGGTGACCGAGCTGCGGGCCGACTTCAACGACCGGGTGAAGCGCGGCCAGCTCATCGCGCGCATCGACCCGACGCTGCTGCGGCAGGCGGTGCTCGACGCCAGCGCCAGCATGGAGCGCGGCCGCGCCGAGCTGGAGCGCGCCGAGCGCGAGTACGAGCGCAAGCGGACGCTCTTCGAGCGCAAGGTACTCACCGAGAGCGAGTTCAACAGCGCGCAGTACGAGCTGGCGGTGGCGCGCGCCAACCTGAAGTCCGCACAGGTCAGCCTGGATCGCGCGCGGCAGAACCTGGCGTACACCGAGATCTACGCGCCGATCGACGGCATCGTGGTGGAGCGCAACGTGGAGCCGGGGCAGACGGTGGCCGCCAGCCTGAGCGCGCCGCAGCTCTTCCTCATCGCCAACGACCTGGCGCGCATGCAGATCCTGGCCGCGGTCGACGAGGCCGACATCGGCAAGATCCACGAGGGCCAGGCGGCGCGCTTCACCGTGCAGGCGTATCCCGACCAGAGCTTCACCGGCACCGTGCAGCAGGTGCGCCTGCAGTCGACCACGCAGGAGAACGTGGTCAACTACACCGTGGTCGTCGGGGTCGAGAACCCAGAGGGCCGGCTGCTGCCCGGCATGACGGCGAGCGTGGACTTCCTGGTGGAGACCGCGGCCGACGTGCTGCTGGTGCCCAACGCGGCGCTGCGCTTCCGCCCGACGGAGGAGATGCTGGCGCAGGTGCGCGAGGCGCGCGGCGGCGAGGCCGCAGCGCAGGCTGCCCCGGCGGGCGGGCCGGCAGCCGCACGCGGCGGCGAGCGCGCGCGGGCAGGCCGCGAGGCCGGCGCACAGACGTGGCGCCAGGGCGGTGCGCCCGGCGGGCCGGCGGGGGGCGGCCGCCCCGGCGGCGCGGCGGGTGTGCGCCGGCCCGGCGACCTGGCGCGGCTGTGGTACCTGGACGAGAGCGGCAAGCCTGCGGTGCTGCGCGTGCGCACCGGCATCACCGACGGCCGCAAGACCGTGGTGCAGGGCGAGGGCCTGCGGCCCGGTATGCAGATCATCACCGGCGTCAACGACGCGGGCGCGGAGGCGGGCGCCACCAACCCGTTCCAGCAGCAACGGCAGCCGCAGGGCGGCCCGCCGCGGCCGGGCGGCTTCTGAGCCGGGGAGCCGCGGTCATGGAGCCGAACCCGCCCGTCATCCGCACCGAGCGGCTGACCAAGGTCTACCGCTCGGGCAGCACCGAGGTGCACGCGCTGCGCGGGGTGGACCTCAGCGTGGAGCGCGGCGAGATGATCGCCGTCATGGGCGCCAGCGGCTCGGGCAAGTCCACGCTGATGAACATCCTCGGCTGCCTGGACGTGCCCACCGCCGGCCGCTACCACCTGGACGGCGTGCGCGTGGACGGGCTCGGCAAGAACGAGCTGGCCGACCTGCGCAACCACAAGCTCGGCTTCGTCTTCCAGGGCTTCAACCTGCTGGCGCGCACCAGCGCGCTGGAGAACGTGGAGCTGCCGCTGCTCTACGACCGGCAGCACCGCTGGGCGAACCCGCGCGAGCTGGCCGCCGCGGCGCTGGAGCGCGTCGGGCTCGGCGACCGGCTGGACCACCACCCCAGCGAGCTCTCCGGCGGCCAGCAGCAGCGCGTCGCCATCGCGCGCGCGCTCGTCACCCAGCCGGCGCTGCTGCTCGCCGACGAGCCGACCGGCAACCTGGACAGCCGCACCTCGGTGGAGGTGATGGCGCTCTTCCAGGAGCTGAACGAGCAGGGCCTCACCGTGCTGCTGGTCACGCACGAGCACGACATCGCCGACTACCACAAGCGCGTCGTCGAGGTGAGGGACGGCCAGATCCTGCGCGATCACCCGGTGGAGAACCGGCGCCTCGCCGCCGCCGACCTGGCCGCGCTGCAGAACCCCCAGCCACTGGTGCCGAGATGAAGGCCATGACGCTGGTCAAGATCGCCACGCAGAGCATCCGCAAGAACAAGATGCGCACGCTGCTGACGATGCTGGGCATCATCATCGGCGTCGGCGCGGTCATCGTGATGGTGGCCGTGGGGCAGGGCGCGCGCGGGCAGATCCAGCAGCAGATCAACAACCTGGGCAGCAACCTGATCGTCGTCACGCCCGGCTCCAGCAACCGCGGCGGCGTCAGCCAGGGCGCCGGCACCTTCAACCGCCTCACGCTCGACGACGTGGAGAAGCTGCGCCGCGAGGGCATCCTGCTGACGCACGTCTCGCCGGTCATCGTCACGCGCACGCAGGCCATCGGCGGCGAGGGCAACTGGCGCACCATGATCAACGGCGTCGCGCTCGGCTTCCAGGCGATCCGCGACTGGTCGATGCGCCAGGGCGTCTTCTTCTCCGAGATGGACGTGCGCAGCAACCGCAAGGTCGCCGTGCTGGGCAGCACGGTGGCAGACAACCTCTTTCCCGGCAGCGACCCCATCGGCCAGCGCATCCAGTTGCGCGACGTGCCCTTCGACGTCATCGGCGTGCTCAGCGGCAAGGGGCAGACGGCGAACGGCACCGACCAGGACGACGTCATCCTGATCCCCTACACCACCATGCACACGCGGCTCGCCGGGCGGCAGTTCATCCCGCAGATCCTGGTGAGCACGGAGAACACCGCCGACCTCCCCGCGGCGCAGGCGGAGATCCGCGAGATCCTGCGCGAGTCGCACCGGCTGGGCGCGGGCGAGGACGACGACTTCCAGGTGCAGAACCAGGCCGACCTGGCGGCCGCCGCCAGCGGCACCACCGAGGTCATGTCGGCGTTGCTGGCGGCGATCGCCTCCATCTCGCTGCTCGTCGGCGGCATCGGGATCATGAACATCATGCTCGTCGCGGTCACCGAGCGCACGCGCGAGATCGGCATCCGCATGGCGATCGGCGCGCGCGGCAGCGACGTGCTCACGCAGTTCCTGGTGGAGAGCATCGTGATGAGCGTGCTGGGCGGGCTGATCGGGCTGGGCGTGGGCATCGGCGGCGCGGCGCTGCTCGGCCACCTCACCGGCTGGAGCACGGCGATCTCGCCGGCGACGGTCGTGATCGCGTTGGGCTTCTCTGCCGCCGTCGGCGTCTTCTTCGGCTTCTACCCGGCGCGCAAGGCGGCGGCGCTGAACCCGATCGAGGCGCTGCGCTACGAGTAGGGGGAGTGGCTACCGGCTGCCGGCTGCCAGCTACCGGCCAATAGAAGCCCTCACCCCCCGCCCCCTTTCCCGCAAGCGGGAGAGGGGATGGCGCGCAGCGCCGGGGCGGGAGGGCCGCAGTTGCCGGCAGCCGGTAGCTGGCAGCCGGCAGCCTCTTCCTGAGCAGCAGTCACTGAGCGAAGGACACCGATGAGCATACGACTACGCGTGGGCCGGGCGGCGCTCTGCGCGCTGCTGCTGGCCGCGGCGCCGCTGGCGGCGCAGGAGCCGGCGCTGCCAGCGGTGGCGGCGCGCACCATCAGCTACGACGAGGCGCTACGCATCGCGCTGGAGCAGAACGGCAATCTGCGGCTGGCGGAGAACGCGGCGCAGTGGGCGAGGTGGCGGTGCGCGAGCAGCGCATGCAGTTCCTGCCGGACCTGCGGCTGAGCACGCAGGGCACGCAGCGCACCGGGCGCTACTTCAACCAGGAGGAAGCGCGCATCTCGACCGAGACCAGCCAGGCGCTGAACGCGGGCGTCTCGTCCAGCGTGACGCTCTTCGAGGGCTTCGGGCGGATGGCGTCGCTGCGCGAGACGCGCTTCGCGAACGCGGCCAGCCAGAGCGAGCTGGAGCGCGCGCGGCAGACGGTGGTCTTCACCGTGACCTCCAACTTCCTGGCGCTCATCGAGCAGCAGGAGCAGTTGCGGGTGCGGCGCGAGGACCTGGCGGCGCAGCAGGCGCAGGAGGCGCTGATCCGCGACTTCGTGGAAGCCGGCAGCCGCCCGATCTCGGACCTGTACCAGCAGCAGGCGACGGTGGCGAACGCACGCCTCGCGCTGGTGCAGGCGGAGCGCGCGCGGGAGCTGGCGAAGGTGGACCTGATCCAGACGCTGCAGCTCGACCCGTTCGGTAGCTACGAGTTCCAGGCGCCGGCACTTGGCGAGGCGGCGCTGCCGGCCGCGCCGGACTCGCTCGCCGCGCTGCTTCGGCAGGCGTTTGAGCAGCGCGCGGACCTGGCGGCCGGGCAGGCGCGGCTGAGCGCAGCCGAGCAGGGCGTACGCGCCGCGCGGTCCAACCTCTGGCCGACGCTCTCGCTGAGCGCGGGCTACAACAGCTCGTACTCCAGCACCGTCGACTTCGGGCTGTGGGACCAGTTCGACCAGAGGCGCGGCGGCTCGCTCGGGCTCAGCATCTCCGTGCCCATCTTCGACCGCTTCAGCACGCAGACGGCCACCGAGCGCGCGCGCGTGCAGCGCGAGAACGTGCGCATCGACCTGCAGAACCTGCGGCAGGAGGTGGCGCTGCAGGTGCGCCGCGCCGCGCTGGACTACCGCGCCGCGCAGGAGCAGCTCCGCGCGGCCGAGGCGCAACGGGAAGCGGCGCAGTTGGCGCTGCAGGCGGCGCGCGAGCGCTACGAGGTCGGCGCGGCCACGCTGGTGGAGCTCTCGCAGGCGCGCGCCGCGCAGGTACAGGCGGCGAGCGACCTGGTGAGCGCGCGCTACGGGCTCGTCTTCCAGGAGCGGCTGATGGCCTACTACCTCGGCGAGCTGGACCCGGACGAGGCCGCGCGCGCGGGTGGGCTGTAGGGCGAATGCCTCAGCCGGCGGGCTGCAGCGTGAACGGCACGAACGCCTCGGTGCGGTCCCACTGCAGGCGCAGCACGCCGCCGGGGCCGTCCCGGTCGAGGCGGATGGTGAAGTCCTCCACCACCTCGGGCAGCGCGCGGGTGCGCATCTCGATGCGCGCCAGGTCGTGCGCGGGGTCGTGCGCCGTGCCGGTGATGTTGGTGCGGAGGTTGACGATCAACGTCCAGCCCTCGGCGCGCGGGACGGTGAAGAGCGTGTACTCGCCCGCCGGGATCGGCGTGCCGCCCAGCAGCAGCGCGCGGTCGGTGGCGAAGTGCGTGGCGCGGTTGGCGCCGGTGCGCCAGACCTGGCCCCAGGGCACGAGCCGGCCGAAGACCTCGCGCCCGCGCTTGGCCGGGCGGCCGTAGTCCACGCGCAGGGTGGCGCCGGCGATGGACGCCGTGTCGGCGCCGCGGCCGGAGAGCTCGCCGAAGGCGGGGCGCGTCGCGAACTCGCGCGCCAGCCGCTCCAGCTCCACGCCGTTTTGGCGGGTGACCAGCAGCTTGCGCGTGGTCTGCGCGGCGTCGAGCTGCGCCAGGCTGCCGCGCTCGTCCACCCGCACGCGCATGCTGCCGCGGGTGGGGTGGGTGATGGCGAACTCGCGCGGCGCCAGGCGGCGCACGACGAACGGCGAGGTGCGCCGGCCGCTCAGCAGCGGCACCGCCAGCGAGTCGCCGCCCGCGGCCTGCGCGCGGCGCAGCATCAGCTCGAACGGCCAGTGCACCATGTCGAGGAACGGCAGCACCTCGTGCCCGCCGGCGACCGCGGCGGTGGTCGGCGCCGCGCCCTGGGCGGTCGTCTCGATGCGCAGGCTGTCGGCGGCCCAGCGGATCAGCTCGCGCGCGAGCGGCGGCGACGTGGGGCCGGCCGCCGGGTCGTGCGTGGTCGTCTCCAGCGTCTCGGGCCGGCCCTGCGCGTCGAGCCGCAGGCGGTAGACGCGCAGGCTGGTGCGCGGCACGCGCAGCAGCACCTCGGCGCGCACCTCGCCCGGCGTGGCGCTCAGCCGCTCGACGGCGATGGTGTCGCGGCCGAGCAGCGTCAGGAGCGCCCCCGGCTGGACGGGCGGCTGGGCGGCGAGCGCGGCCGGGGCGGCCAGCGCGGCCAGCGCGGCGAAGCGAGGGAGTCGGTGGCGCAGCATCGGTCACTCCGGGAGTCGAGGGTGGGGGGGACGGCGAGGCCGGTGGCGCTGGTCCTCGCGCCAGAGGGAGGACCCGACGCTAACAGCGCGCCGGGCATCGCACAACGGGGGCGCTCCCGCTCCGGCGCGCCGACGCGGCCTCAGCGGAAGTCGCACGTCGTACAACGGCCAGCCACGCGCGGGCGCATGCCATCACCGGCGGGCTTGTGGGCGCCCGCCGGGGGTGGCATCTTCGCGCGGCAGTACACGCGGCCGCTCCGTGTGGGGCACCGCGCCTGTTCGCATCCACCCCACGCACCGCCATGCCCACCTTCCGCACCGTGTTCGTGACCGGCGCCAGCAGCGGCATCGGCGCGGCCTGCGCGCGCGCGTTCGCCGCGGCCGGCGCGCGGCTGCTGCTGGCCGCGCGCCGTGGCGAGCGACTGGAAGCGCTCGCCGCCGAGCTGCGCGAGGCGCACCGTACCGAGACGCACCTGCTGGAGCTGGATGTGCGCGACGACGGCGTCGTCGTGCGCAGCCTCGCCGGCCTGCCGGCCGACTGGGGCGAGATCGACGTGCTGGTCAACAACGCCGGCCTCTCGCGCGGCCTCGACCCCGTGCAGCAGGGCGACCCGCGCGACTGGGACGAGATGCTCGACACCAACGTCAAGGGCCTGCTCTACGTCACGCGCGCCGTGCTGCCCGGCATGATCGCGCGCGGGCGCGGGCACGTCATCAACCTCGGCTCCGTCGCCGGGCACGAGGTCTACCGCGGCGGCGCCGTCTACTGCGCGAGCAAGCACGCGGTGGACGCCATCACCCGCGCGCTGCGGCTGGACGTGCTCGGCACCGGCGTGCGCGTCAGCACCGTGGACCCCGGCCTGGTGGAGACCGAGTTCAGCCTGGTGCGCTTCCGCGGCGACGCCGAGCGCGCCGGCAGCGTCTACCAGGGCCTGACGCCGCTCACCCCCGCCGACGTCGCCGACGCCGTGCTCTGGTGCGCGACCCGCCCGCCGCACGTCAACGTGAGCGAGCTCCTCCTCCTGCCGACGGACCAGGCCTCGGCCACGGCGGTGCACCGCAGGTGAGCACGGCCGTCCGCCCGGAACGGGAACCCGAACAAAGCGAAACCTCGCCGCGGCGCCAACGCCCGGCGAGGTTTCTTCGTGTTCCCCACCCCAGTCTTCGCGCGGTCAGCGACGGCGTGCCTCGGCGCAGCCGGGCCTGCGTGCAGCCGCTGAGCGCTGCCCTCTCGGAACCCGCTCCAGACCGGGCGCCGTCCTCCTCAGAAGCCCGACCAGGGGGTGAGGAAGTTCACCATCAGGATCGGCACCACGGGGATGGCGAGGACGCCGAGGACCCAGAAGATGAGCTCGCCGGTGGTGTAGTCGTCCTCCGGCGTCTCGGAGGTGCGCTGGATGTCGAGGTCGGCCATCGGATGCTCGCGGGTGGAGGAAGTGCGCCTGCGACGGCGCTATGATAGCACGGCGCCGGGGCCGTGTCCAGCGAGGAGAGCGGGCGCATCTGCTGCGCCATGGATCTTGGCACGGTGCAGCAGCCCGGCCGCGGGCGCGAAGCGCGCGCCGTGTCGCTCCGCCAGCTCCTGCAGGGAGCGGACCAGCGCCGCCGCACCGCGCCGGTCCGCCCACCAGAGCAGGCCGCCCTGCGCCGCCGGGAAGCCGAAGCCCGCGAGGCTCGCCAGGTCCACGAGCCCGGCGTCGCGGACGACCCCGTCATCGAGGGCGTGGACCGCCTCGTTGAGCAGCGCCAGCAGCACGCGCTCCTGGATCTCGTCGCGCGCGAACGGCGCCGGCTGTGCCCGTCGCTTCCACGGGGTGGCCGCCGGATGCGCCGCGCCGCCGCGGGCGTGGTGGTAGACGCCGTGCGGGCCCGCCCGCCGCAGCCGCGCCAGCGCCTCCGGCGGGCGCAGCCGCTCGCCCAGCGCGCCGGCCAGCCGTGCCGCCAGCGCCGTGTAGCGCTCCAGCCCCACGTCGTGCAGCAGCCGCAGCGGCACGCGCGTCATGCCGTACTCGCGCAGCGCGCCGTCCACCTGGGCGCTGCTCGCGCCGTCGTCCAGCAGGTGCAGCGCCTCGTTGACGTAGGCCAGCAACAGGCGGCGCAGCAGCAGCCCCGGCCGGTCTGCCACGGGCAGAGCCGTGCCCCCCAGGCGCCGCACGAGGGCGAGCGCGAGGGCGAGCGCGGCGTCGCCGGTGTGCTCGCCGGCGACGACCTCCACCAGCGCGGCGCCCGGCAGCGGCGCCAGGTGCAGCCCCAGCAGCCGCTCCGGCGCGGCGAGCGCCGGCTGCAGCGCGCCCACCGTCACCACGTCGCTGCCGACGGCCAGCACGCAGTCCTCGCGCACGTGCTCCTCGGCCTCCGCCAGCAGCCGCGCGTACTCCTCGGCGGGCCGCTCGCCGGGGGCGAGCACCAGCTCCAGGGTGCCGAAGCCGCCCCAGCCCGTCGAGGCGCTGACGCGGGTGCCGGCGGCGGGCTTCCGCGGGGCGCCCGCCGCGGCCAGCTCGGCGAGGTAGCGGCGCGTGTGCGTCAGCCGCTCCGGCTGCGGGTCGCGCAGCCGCACGGCCAGGCCGTGCCGGGCCAGCAGGTGCGCCGCCTCCGCGCCGGCGGGCGTCGCGCCCAGCACGCCCACCTGCTCCACGCGGGCGGCGGCCTCGTCGTGCTGCGGCGCCAGCCGCGCGACGTGCGCCAGCGCGCGCGCCTCGGGGCTGACCAGCAGCGCGCCCGCCGCCTGCGCCTCCAGCTCGAACGCCTTCTCCAGCGGCAGCGCGAGGCCGGCCGCCATCACCTCCAGCGCGCGGGAGACGGCGGGGTTGGCGTGCGGGGCCGCGCTCCACCGCCGCGCCGCCTGCGCCAGCACCACGCGCCGGCCGGGCGCCGTGTCTTCCAGCAGCCGTGCGCGCACGCCGCGGCGCGGGCCGACGCGCTGGCGGCCCCGCTGCAGCCGCGCGCGCGCGAAGCCCGCAGCCGCCTCCGTGAAGCCTGCCGCCGGCAGCACCGCGTCCACCAGGCCCAGCCGCCGGGCCGCCGCAGCATCGACGCTCTCGCCGCCGAGGACCAGCTCCAGCGCGGCGCGCAGCCCCACCAGTCGCGGCAGCCGCACCGTGCCGCCCCACGCGGGGATCAGCCCCCGGCGCGTCGCGGGGAAGCCGATGCGCGTGCCGGCCGCGGCGGACGCGACGCGGTACGCGCACGCCAGCGCCAGCTCGGCGCCGCTGCCCGGGCAGGCGCCCGCGATCGCCGCCACCGTCGGCACCGGCAGCAGCTCCAGCCGTCGCAGCACCTGCTGCGCGCGCAGCGCCCGCGCGGCGCCGGCCGCTGCCGTCGCCACCGCTGCGCTCTTGGCTGCGGCCTCGCTCGGCATCCAGCGCTCCGGCCACGCGCCGTGCACCACGAGCGCGGCGAGCCCGCCGGCCTGCGCCGCGCGCTCCACCGCGTCCAGGTGCGCGTCGAGCTGCGCGAGAAACGCCTCGCTCACGCCGCCCGCCTCCGCGGGGTGCAGCGTCAGCCAGGCGATGCCATCGTCGGGGAGCGAGAGGGAGAGGAGGTCGGCGTCGGCGCCCGCGGTCACGGCTTCAGCCCGGCGTAGAGCGTCTCGGCCAGCCGCGGCGCCAGCCGCACCAGCCGGCGGGTGCGGTCGCCGAGCAGCCACTCGACCTCGACCTCTTCGAGCGCGCCGATCAGCACGCGCCGCGCCAGCGGCAGGTCCGCGCCCGGGCGCAGCGCGCCCTCGCGCGCGCCGCTCGCCAGCAGCTCGTCGATGGCGGTGGCGTAGAGGCGCAGCACGTCGCGCACCGCGCCGCCGTAGAACTTCGTCGACTGCCGCGACTCCAGCAGCAGCACCGTCGCCAGCGCCGGCTGCGCCTCGATGCTCTCGAACTGCAGCTCGATGAAGCGTTCCAGCCGTTTGGGGAACGACAGCTCCTGCGCGAGGATGCTCTGCACCGTGTCGCAGAACTCCTGCACCTTCTCGCGGAAGGCAGTCAGCAGCAGGTCGTCCTTGCCGGTGAAGTAGAGGTAGATGGTGCCTTCGGCCACGCCCGCGCGCGCGGCGATGTCCCGCGTGCGCGAGGCGAAGAAGCCGTTCTCGGCGAACGCCTGGATGGCGGCGTCCAGGATGGCGCGGCGCCGCGCCTCGCGCGCCGCGGTTGGCATCGGCTCGGTCATGGGGGGGAAAGTACGGGCCGCACCGCCACACCGCTACCCCGCTCAGGATTCGGGATTCAGGATTCGGGATTCAGGATTCGGGATTCAGGGGAACGTCAACAACAACTACGCCCCGTCGCCAGCATTCTAGCCGGCGGCGGGGCGTAGTTGCAGTTCCCTGAATCCCGAATCCCGAATCCTGAATCCTGCCGTTCAGAACCCCGGCTGCAGCGAGAACTGCCAGTGCCAGCCGCGGCCGGGCCAGTCGAAGGCGTTGACGTAGTCGATCTCCAGGATGAACAGCCCCAGGAGGTTGACCCGTGCGCCCACCCCGCCGCTGGTCAGCAACGCGCGCCGCGACGGGTCCGCCTCCAGCAGGTCCGGCTGCGCGGGGTTGGGTTGCAGTTGCAGGCGCTGGAAACGCAGCTCGTCGCCGCTGTTCCAGGCGATGCCCGCATCGGCGAACGCGATGCCTTCGATCGGCGGCAGCCCGATGCCCGGGCCCACCACCACCTGCCGGATCAGCGGGAAGCGCAGCTCCGCGTTGAAGACGCCCACCCGGCTGCCGTACAGCGGGTTCAGCAGCGCGCAGGCCGCGCGCGCTTCGAGGTCGTTGGCGCCGGTGCAGGCGTTGAAGGTGTCGTAGTAGCCGCGGATCAGGCTGCTGTAGCCCAGGAAGATCGGGTAGAAGGCGGTCGAGTCCTCGGCATCGCGGCCGTAGCGGCCATAGTGCATCGCGCGCAGCGCCAGCGTGAACGGCCGTGCGAAGAAGTAGCGGCGGTAGTCCGCCAGCCCCTGCACGAACTGGATGGTACCGAAGGTGGGCGAGAGCTCGAAGCGGTAGCGCTGGCCGGCGAACGGCGAGGTGTAGCCCGAGAGCGAGTTGTCGTAGACCAGGGCGGCCGAGGCCTCCGCCAGGTTGAAGGCGCGGCCGTCCTGGTCGCTGCGCTCGCCGGTGGCGAGGTTGTAGAACTGGAAGTCTCTCGAGAAGCGGCGCAGCCCGCCGCTGAACTCGATGCGCTGCACCGTGGAGAACGGGTACTGCGCGATGCCCCGCAGCCCGGTGTCGAAGTAGCGGGCGCGCACCGCGTACGGGAAGCCGGCCTGGTCGTAGGCGTAGTAGCCGTAGACCTGCGGCAGGCGCTGCGCCGCGACGCCCCAGTTCCAGCGGTTGCGCTGGTTCAGGTAGATCGTCGCGAAGCCGATCTCGTCGAACTGGCCCTGCGCCTGCACCGCGCCGTAGAGCGTGTGCCGGCCGAGCATGTCGCTGAAGACGCCGAAGATGCCGCCGGAGACGCCGCCGCGCCCGAAGACGCCGCCGGTGCGCACGCCCACCTGCGGCTGGCCCAGGAAGTCCAGCGAGAGGCGCGGCGAGTAGTTGACGACGTCGTAGGCCGCGACGGCGCTCACCGGCGGCAGCCCGAAGTTCGGGTCGGTCAGCAACTGGGCGACGCGCGTGTACGGCGGCTCGGCGGGGCGCGGCAGCGGCGGCAGCACCGCGGGCAGCGGGATGGAGTCGGCGCCGACGAGCACCAGGCTCGGCGTCGGCACCGGCGTGCCCGCCAGGTCGCGCGGGTTGCTCAGCTCGTAGAGGTTGTAGCCGCCGTCCTCATAGGCGGTGAAGACCAGCCGGTCCACGCTGCGCGCGGTGGTCAGCGCCGGGCTCAGGTCGGTGATGCCGCTGACGCCGGTGAAGATCTGCGTCACCTGCGTCAGCGCGCCCGTCTCCGGCACCACGCGGTAGACGTTGGCGATGCCGCTGCGGTCCGAGATGAAGTAGAGGCTGCCGTCGCGGCCCCAGGCGGGGTTGATGTTCTGCCGCTCCATCGCCGGCGCCTGCCGGATCGCGCCGCTGGCCACGTCCAGCAGGAAGATGCGGTGGTCGCCGTAGCGCAGTTGCTGCAGGTCCGTCACCTCGCGGTCCGAGACGAAGGCCACCGTGCGGCCATCGGGTGAGTACACCGGCTGCAGGTCGGCGTAGCGGTCGTCGGTCAGTTGGCGGACGTCGCCGCTGCGCACGTCGACGGCGTACAGGTCCGAGATGCCGCCGCGCGTGGCGGAGACGATGATCGTCTGGCCGTCGGGCGACCAGTTCGGGTTGGAGATGTCGCCCAGCCCCGGCACCGCGTACTCGCGCACGCGGCGGGCGCGCTGCACGTCGAGCACCACCAGCACGTCGCGGCCGGCGCGCTGCGCCGCGAAGGCGAACTGCCGCGAGTCCGGGCTGAAGGTGCCCGCCGAGCTGATGAAGTTCAGGCTGGCGAAGTGCGGGTCGAACGCCGTGCCCTTCTGCAGGCGGCGGATGACCTTGCCCGTGGTGGCGTCGGCGAGCCAGAGGTCGACGTCCAGGTCGCGCTCGGAGAGGAAGGCGAGGTAGCGGCCGTCGGGCGAGAGCACGGGCGAGACGTTGAGCTGGCCACCGCCGCGCCGCTCGGTGATGAGCGGCCGCGCGAACTCGCTGGGCTCCGGCCGGTCGGCCAGCATCGGCAGGTAGGCGCGCCGCACGCTCGCCTCCCACTGCTCCGAGATGTCGTCCAGCGACTGGTTCAGCAGCCGCTCGAACGCCTCCTCGTAGGGCACGCCCTGGCCCACCAGCTTCAGGATCTGGCCGATCACCGCGTCGCCCCAGCGCCCGGCGATGTACGCCCAGACGGCGTGGCCGTAGCGGTAGGGGAAGATGCGTGGGTCGTTGGTCAGCCGCTCGATGCTGGGCACCTCGCCGCGCAGCGCGGCGTCGCGCAGCCACATCGCGGTCAGCGTCGAGATCGGCCCCACCGTGAGGTACTCGGCCATGCCCTCGGTGAACCAGAGCGGCGCGGTGACGAAGGTGCGTGCTCCGGCCGAGACGGCGCCGCGCGAGCGGCCCAGCCCCGAGATGTCGTACTGGAAGGCGTGCACCAGCTCGTGCCCGAGCACCTGGTCGGTCTCGTCGTAGGCGCCGGTCAGCGGCATGATGATGCGCTGCTTGGCGCTCTCCGTCACGCCGCCGGTGCCCTCGCCGATGGAGCCCAGGATGTTCGTCTGCTGGAACTCGGCCTGGTTGGCGTAGAGGATCAGCGGCTGCCGCTCCTCGAACTCGTAGTCGAGCATGGTGGAGAGCCGCGCGTACCAGCGCTCGGCCATGCCCGCCGCGTCACGCGCAGCGACCTCCTCTTCCGGGTAGAAGTAGATGTCGAAGTGCGGCGTCTTCAGGACGCGGAAATCGAAGGTGCGATACTGGACCTTGTTGCGCCCGAAGTACTGCGCGGCGCCGTCCGTGGGCGCGGCCACGACGACGAGCAGCGCCAGCAGCCACAGCCTGGCGACGCGAGAGCGGCGGAACGTAAGCATGCGAGGCTCCTCTGCCATGCGCAGGGACGGGGACCGGCGGCGACGCCGGCAACGAGAGCTGGGCCGTGCGGTGGCGGGCGCAACACGGAGGAGAGCGCTCGGCAGAACAGCCCGGACAGCGATACGGCGATGATCCTACGACGAACCCCGGGTGCTGATAGGTGTTGATACTCGGAGCATCCGGGGTAGTGTTCCCGCGCTCACGCCAGGAGCAGCCCCGCCGGCCCCGCCGGCAGCGGCGCGCGGGGCGCCGCCATCCCGACGGTCTCGGCCGGCGCGACCGGCTCGTCGGCGTCGTCGCCGAAGAACTCGGTCAGCACCCAGATCAGGAGCCCCAGCACGATCAGCCCGACGACCCACGGCCAGATGCTCGGGCCCTTGCGCTTCACGTTGATCTCCGCCACACACCCCTCCTCGGTTCGGGCACGCCGTACGATACGCCACCTCGGCGCAGCCGCGGGAAAAGTGCAAGGATCACGCCGGGTGCGCCTGCCGGCGCGCGTGGCCTGTGGCTTGCGCCGCCGTGCGGCCGGAAGCCGGTATTCACCGCGACAGGAGGTCTGAGGTGGACGTGGATGCAAACCCGCCGGGGCGGGGCAGTGCGGAGCAGCGCGGGCAGAGCGCGCGCGGGATGCTGGCGGCCTATCAGGAGCGCCGGCGGCGCCGCCGCGCCGAGGACACGTTCTTCGGCGCCGGTGACGCGCTGCTGTCGTTGGCGGACGAATCGCAGCGCCGCGAGCGCCGCGACGAGATCCGGGACGACGCGCGCCGCGTCGGCATGCCGCTCGAACTGGCGGAGCGCCTGCACGAGGTCGCCCTCGAAGAAGGGCTGGACCCCGGCCTCGCCTTCGACCTGGTGCGCAGCGGCCTCGGCGTCGCGCCGCCCGAGGGCGGCGTTTCCAACGCGCCCGACGCGCCCACCACCGATCCGTACCTGCCGGAGTGGTTCTTCCCCGCGCTGCCGCCCGACGACCTGTTGCGCGAGCGCATGCTGCGTGTTTCCTTTCGCCGCCTGCGCGCCCTGCTGGAGCAGCACGACGACCTCGAAGACGCCTTCCGCGCCTTCGTCGACGAGCCGGACGTGGGGTATTATGGCTATTGACTGCAGAATTCGGGATTCAGGGGGTTGAGCTACCAGCTTCCGGCTTCCGGCTTCCGGCGAACCCCGGGTGTTGCCGGTAGCTGGTAGCTGGTAGCCGGCAGCCTCTTCCCTGAATCCCGAATCCCGACTTTTCGCTCTGGAGCCGACGTTGTCCATCGAACCGACTGAACCCGCCGAGAACGCCTTCCGGGCGCTGGGCCTGAGCGACGGCGTGCTCGCCACGCTCGACGAGCTGGGCTACGAGGAGCCCACGCCCGTGCAGGTGCGCGCGATCCCCGTGCTGCTGCAGGGGCGCGACGTGATCGGCAGCGCCGCCACCGGCACCGGCAAGACGGCGGCGTTCGCGCTGCCGATCGTGGAGCGCATCGAGCCCGCCGAGCGCGCGGTGCAGGCGCTGGTGCTGGCGCCCACGCGCGAGCTGGCGGTGCAGGTGGCGCAGGCGGTGCACCGCTACGGCAAACACCGCGGCATCACCGTGCTGCCCGTCTACGGCGGCCAGCCGATCGACCGGCAGCTCGCCGGCCTGCGGCGTGGGGCGCAGGTCGTCGTCGGCACGCCGGGCCGCCTGCTCGACCACATCCGCCGCGGCTCGCTGCAGTTGGCCACCGTGCGCTACGTGGTGCTCGACGAGGCCGACGAGATGCTGGACATGGGCTTCATCGAGGACATCGACGCCATCCTCGACGAGACGCCGGCCGAGCGCCAGACCGCGCTCTTCTCCGCGACCTTCCCGCCACGCATCGCCGAGCTGGCCGAGCGCCATCTGCGCGACCCCGTGCGTCTGGAGGTGCGCCCGCCGCAGTTGGAGACGCCGCTGGTGCGCCAGGTCGCCTACGTGGTGCCGCGCCAGCACAAGCTGGAGGCGCTCGGCCGCGTGCTGGACCTGGAGGCGCCGACCTCGGCGATCGTCTTCTGCCGCACGCGCACTGAGGTCGACGAGCTGACCGAGGCGCTCGCCATCCGCGGCTACCGCCCCGAGGCGCTGCACGGCGGGCTGACGCAGGGGCAGCGCGACCGCGTCATGGGCCGCTTCCGCGAGGGCGTCGCCGACCTGCTCGTCGCCACCGACGTCGCCGCGCGCGGGCTGGACGTCGAGCACGTCAGCCACGTCTTCAACTACGACATCCCGCAGTCGCCCGAGGTCTACGTGCACCGGATCGGGCGCACCGGCCGCGCCGGGCGCGAGGGCACGGCCGTCACGCTGGTGCAGCCGCGCGAGCACCGGCTGCTCAAGGGCATCGAGCGGGTGGTGCGCCAGCCGATCGAGGTCGCACGCATCCCCACCATCGCGGACCTGCGCGCGCGGCGCGTCGAGATGCTGCGCGCCTCGCTGCACGAGCTGCTGCTGGAGGGCGAGTTCGAGGGCTACCGCATCGCCGTCGAGTCGCTGGCCGAGGACTTCGACCCGCTGGACATCGCCGCCGCCGCCGCCAAGCTCGCTGCCGACGCGCTGCACGGCGAGGTCGCCGACGACGAGCGCGACCTGCCGCACTTCGAGCCGCAGGAGTTCTTCCGCCGCGGCGACGAGCGCGGCCCGCGTCGGGCGCGCGTGCACGAGCGCTTCGACCACGGCCCCGGCGGCGAGCGCGGCGGCCGACACGAGGGCGGGCCGATGACCCGGCTCTACCTGGGCGTCGGCCGGCGGCGCGGTATCCGCCCGGGCGACATCGTCGGTGCCATCGCCGGGGAGGCGAAGATTCCCGGCAGCGTGATTGGCGCCATCGAGATCACCGACCAGTTCTCGCTGGTGGAGGTGCCGGAGGGCTACGCCGAGCGCGTGATCCGCGCCCTGGCGCGCGCCACGCTCAAGGGCCGGCCGGTCGCGGTGCGTCGGGCGCGCGAGGGCTGAACGGAGGCAGGGGTCGGGGGTCCGGGGTCGGGGGCGTCATGCCCCCGGCGACAGCAGGGCGTCAGGACCGGGCGCGGGCGTCAGCCCCGCGCCCGCCGCCCGCTGTAGCAGCGCGTGCACCGCGCGTTCGCCCTCGTCGCCCAGCTCCGCCGAGAAGCGGTTGACATACAGCTCGATGTGCTGACGCATCACCGCCGGCTCCATCTCCTGCGCGTGGCAGCGCACGTACTCCGCGGAGTCGGTGGGATGCGCGAAGGCGTGCTCCACCGCGCGGCGCAGCGCGGCGTCGATCCTCGCGATCGTCTCCGTGCCCAGCGCGCGGCGCGCCACGATGCCGCCCAGCGGGATGGGCAGCCCCGTCTCGGCCTCCCACCACGCGCCCAGGTCCACCAGTTGCGCCAGCCCGTGCCGTGGGTAGGTGAAGCGCGACTCGTGGATGATGAGCCCCGCGTCCACCTCGCCGCGCGCGACCGCCGGCATGATCTCGCTGTAGACGCGCGCCTCGCCCTCCGGCAGGTCGGGCCGCCAGAGGCGCAGCAGCAGGTTCGCGGTGGTGAGCCGGCCGGGAATGGCGATGCGCAGCTCGCTCCCGCCGCCCAGCCGGGTGCCCGGCCGCGCCACCAGCAGGGGGCCGCAGCCGCGCCCGAGCGCGCCGCCGCTGCGCAGCAGAACGTACTCGCCCAGCAGGTGGGGAATCGCGCCGTACGACACCTTGCTCACGTCCAGCGCGCCGTCGAGCGCCAGCCGGTTCAGCGTCTCCACGTCCTCCAGCCGCTCACGGAAGCGCAGCCCGCCGCCGTCCACGCGGCCGTGCACCAGCGCGTGGAAGATGAAGGTGTCGTTCGGGCAGGGCGAGAAGCCGAGCGTGAGGTCCACGGTAGGATCCGGGATTCAGGATTCGGGATCCGGCGACGACGGGAGCATCGCGACCACGGCCCGCGCTGCCGCCTCCGTGGCCTCGCGCAGGCGCCAGCGCGCGAGGTCGCGGTCCTCCACCAGGTTGCTGATGCCGCGCACCTCCAGGAACGGCACGCCGTAGAGCGCGCAGACGTGCGCCAGCGCGGCGCCCTCCATGTTCTCGCAGACGGCGCCGAAGCGCGCGGCCAGCTCCGCGCCGCGCGCCGCCGTACCCGAGCAGCACGAGACGGTCACGAACGGCCCCACCACCGCCGTCACTCCGCCGGCGCCGAGCGCGGCGCGCGCACGCGCCACCTCGTCCGCGTCCAGCGGGAAGTGGTTGAAGCAGCGCAGCTCGCCGCGCTCCAGCAGCGCAATGCCGATCTGCTCGGTGGAGAGCCAGCCGCGCGCCGTCTGCACGCCCTCGTCGCCGTAGCTCTCGCCGCTCGCCAGCGCCACGCCGCCCACGCCCAGGCCGGCGCCGATGTACGCGCCACCGACGCCGAAGCCGATCACCCGCTGGGCCAGTCCGCGCTCCAGCAGCGCGGTCACGCACTGGGCGGCGTTCACCTTGCCCATCCCGCCTGCCAGCGCGAGCACCGGAACCCCGGCGAGCGACGCGGCGTACGCCGTGCGGTGCCCGACCTGCAGCGGCTCCGGCCCGCTCAGGCGGCTCAACAGCGGCGCTAGCTCCTGCGCGACGGCGCAGATCAGGGCCAGGCGCGGCACTTCGGCGCTCATCGCCGCCCCGCCCGCCCGCCCGGCTCCGCTCACCCCAAGACTACTACTCATGACGCGTCTGCTCTTCGTGTTCCTCGCTCTGGTCGGCGCCGCCTGCACGCGGCCGGAGGCGCCGCCGCCACCCGCTCCGGCCACCGAGCCGCCTGCGGCCGCGCCGCCGCCCGTGCCGGCCATTCCGGCCCCGCTCGTCTGGGCGGCCGAGCCGGAGACGCGGCTGCGCACGCTCGCCGGCGCCGACACCGCGCTGCTCGTCTTCACCCGGCTGGACGTGCTCGGCGCGGACACGCTCGGGCTGCGCGTCCGCTGCGCGCGCTGTGCGCAGCCGCTGGAGGGCTGGGTGCGCCCGGAGCAGGTCGTCTGGCGCGCGGTCGCGCCCGTCGACGCGGCGTCGCACAGTCTCGCCGAGTTCGCGCTCGCCGTGCGCGACGCCGCCGTGCGCCGCGACCTGCCCGCGCTGCGCGCCGTGATGGACCCGCTCTTCACCTACTCCTTCGGCGGCCCGCCCGGCCCCGACGCCGCGCTCGCCTTCTGGCAGCAGCAGGCGCAGCGCCCGCTGGACCAGCTCGTCGCCCTGCTGGACCGCGGCCTGCTCAGCCGCTGGGACGACGAGCCCACGGCCGGGCGCGACCCGCTCTGGGTCGCGCCGCCCGACTACCTCCGGCAGCCCGAGTACCTCGGCTGGCGCGCCGGCTTCCGCCAGAGCGGCGGCCGCTGGAGCTGGGTCTTCCTCGTGGCCGGCGACTGAAGCCACCCCAGTGCCCAGCGCGCGGGAATGGCGCCGATCCCCTGCCGTGCTCCCCCTCTCCCAGACTTGGGCTATCCGTTCCCCACATTCGGCTGAACCGGAACGCCGGGCTCCGCCAGGCGGCTGAAGCCGCGGCTGGAACTGCACGAAGCCCGCCTGCGCGGGCTGGTCTGTACCCGGAGCGGTTCAGCCCGCGCAGGCGGGCTTGGTGTCGTCGTAGCCGCGGCTTCAGCCGCCTGGCGGAGCCCGTTCCGCTCCACTGAGATGTGGGCTATGCATAGCCCAGACTTGGGAGAGGGGGTCGGGGGGTGAGGGCCGCCGTTCTCGGGCCTTGAGGGTTCACAGCCCTCGCCCGCCGACGCGCTCTTCCAGCCAGGTGTGAATGTGGCCGTTGCTGACCAGGATGCGCCCGCTGTCGAGCGGGTCGGCCTGGTCGCCCGGCCAGCCGCTGACGCGGCCGCCGGCTTCGGTGACGAGCAGCATCCCCGCGGCGACGTCCCAGGGGGCGATGCCCAGCTCGAAGTAGCCGTCCATGCGGCCGCAGGCGACGAACGCCAGATCCAGCGCGGCGCTGCCGGCGCGGCGGATGCCGTGCGTGCTCGGCACCAGCTCGGCGACCAGCGCCATGTAGCGCGCGGGGTCGCCCTTGCCGGGCTTGAACGGGAAGCCGGTCGCCAGCAGGGAGGCGTGGCCGTCGGCGGTGGCGCTGACGCGGATCGGCCGGTCGTTGAGGTAGGCGCCGCCGCCGCGCACCGCGTGGAAGACCTCGCCCAGGAACGGCGCGTGGATCACGCCCGCCGCCGGGCCCGCCTCGTCCGCGAACGCGATGCTCACGCAGGCGAACGGGTGCGCGTGCACGTAGTTGACCGTGCCGTCGACCGGGTCGATGATCCAGCGCCGGCCGGGTGCGCGCACGCTCGCGGCGCTCTCCTCGGCGACGATGGCGTCGTGCGGGAAGTGTGCGCGGATGCGCGCGATGATGGCGCGCTCGGCAGCCTCGTCGATCGCGGTCACCAGGTTGCCGGGCGACTTCTCGCGCACGGCCTCGGCGCCCTCGCGCGCCTGCAGGATGGCCGCGGCCTCGGCGGCCGCCTGCCGCGCCAGCGTCAGCTCGGCGGCGAGGGGTGGGCTGGGAGTCGGGCTCACGTTTCGGCTCGAACGGCGGCCGGGGCCACGGTTGGCGCGGCGTCCACCGCGCGCAGCTCGTCGGCTCGGGCGAGCAAGCTAGCAGCCACCGGGGACCGGCTCAAGCGCACGCCCGTGCGGATCAGGCGCTGCGCTGCGCGCGCGCGGCGACGTCCGGCGTCTCCTCCGCGGGGCGCTCCAAGATGCGGCGGATCAGGGCGGCTTGCTGAAGCGTCTCGCGGCTGCGCTCCTGGTACCGCTTCTCGAGCTGGTGACTGCCGCGCGCGCGCATCCGCCGGGCGATCCGCCGCGCCAGGTCCGCCTGCTCTTCCAGCGCGTTCAGTGCGCTCCAGAGCGCCGCCTCCACCATCCCGCTCTGCTCCGAGAGCAGCGTCTCGGCGCTGAAGAGGTGCCCGACGCGGCAGCGGAACTGCAGCACGTCGCCCTCGTAGGCCTCCCACAGAGAGCCGTGGCATTCGGGGCAGGAGAAGCCCGTGGCGCCCTCCGTGAACTCGCCCCCGCCCGGCGGGGGGTGGGCGTCCGGCGCCTCGTAGGGCGCGTTCACCTCGGGGTGCGGCGGATTGGGGGCCGGGGCGGGAGGCGCGGGGTTGCTGTGGGCCGCGGGGACCGGCGCGTTCCCGGGGGGGAGCGGGAGGGGGTCGTCGGTGCCGTTCATCGGGTGCTCTCCTGCCACGACGGTGGAGCGGACGAGCTGTCCCAGCAGGTGCGCGATCTCGCCGAGCGGCGCGCGCTGCGCGGCGGGCACGGCCTCCAGCGCGCTCGTCGGCATGCTGGGGTGCGAGGCGTCGCTGGGGTCCTGTACCAGTGCGACGCCGCCGCCGCGGTGAATGGCGGCCAGCCCGGCGCTGCCGTCGTCCAGGTTCCCGGTCAGCACCACGCCCACCACGCGCGGCCCGTAGGTCCGGGCCGCCGAGCGGAAGAGCGGATCGACCGCCGGGCGGGTGCCGTTTTCCTTCGGGCCGCGCCAGAGGTGGACGTGCCCCTCGGCCAGCAGCAGGTGGTAGTTCGGCGGCGCCACGTAGATGCGGCCCGGCTCGATGCGCGCGCCGTGGCTCGGGTGCAGCGCCGGCAGCCGGCCGGCGCGCTCCAGGATCTGCGGCAGCACGCTGGTGGCGTTGCCGGGGAAGTGCACCACCACGAAGAGCGCGGCGGGCAGATCGGCGGGCAGCTGCCGCACGATGGTGCTCAGCGCCTCGATCCCGCCGGCCGACGCGCCGATGACGATGATGTCGCGTGTGCTCACTGGGCGCCTACGGGTAGGGGGGAGGAGGCTCGCGCTCCGGCGCGCTTCCGCAAGAGCCATGCTGCCGTCGTGGTGCGCCCGCCCGTAGCGGTTGTGCTCGCCTACCGTCTGTTCCCATATTAGGTTGCGTCGCCTGGGCCGCTGCCGCCACGCAGCCGCGGCCTCCGCCCGGCGGGTCCTGCCGTCCGCTTCGCCTCCACGTGCTGCCATGCGCACCGAGCCCGATCAGGCTTTCGAGGCCCTCGTCCACTTCCTTCGCGACCATCGCGGCTTCGACTTCTCCGGCTACAAGCGCGCCTCGCTGATGCGCCGCGTGCGCAAGCGCATGGCGGCCGTCGCCGTCGAGAGCTTCGGCGCCTATCAGGACTTCCTGGAGGTCCACCCCGAGGAGTTCACCCAGCTCTTCAACACCATCCTCATCAACGTCACCGAGTTCTTCCGCGATGCGGAAGCCTGGGAGGCGCTGGCGCAGGAGCTCGCGCGGCGCGTGCTGGCGCGCAAGGCGGACCACGAGCCGATCCGCGTCTGGAGCGCGGGCTGCGCCACCGGGCAGGAGACGTACACCCTCGCGGTGGTGCTGGCGGAAGCGCTGGGCGTGGAGCGCTTCAAGGAGCGCGTGAAGCTCTACGCCACCGACATCGACGACGAGGCGCTCGCCCTGGCCCGGCTGGCCGGCTACCCGGAGAGCGCACTGCAAGCCGTGCCCGCGGCGCTGCGCGAGCGCTACTTCGAGCCTCAGCCGGGCGAGCGCTGGGTCTTCCGCAACGACCTGCGCCGCCTGATCATCTTCGGCCGGCACGACCTGGTGCAGGACGCGCCCATCTCGCACCTGGACCTGCTCGTCTGCCGCAACACGCTGATGTACTTCAACAGCGAGACACAGGCGCGCATCCTCTCGCGCTTCCACTTCGCGCTGGAGCCGGAGCGGCTGCTCTTCCTGGGGCGCGCCGAAATGCTGCGCTCCCACGCCGCGCTCTTCGCGCCGGTGGACCTGCGGGCGCGCCTCTTCAGCCGGCTGCCGCGGACCAACCTGCGCGAGCGCCTGCTGATGCTCACGCAGACCCGAACCTCCCACGCCTTTTCGGACGCACGCCTCTCCCAGCAACTGCGCCTGCTGCAGGCCGCGCTCGACACCGAGCCGGTGGCGCAGGTGCTCGTCGGGCTCGACGGCAGCCTCCTGCTCGTCAACCAGATGGCGCGCGGTTTCTTCGGCCTGAGCCTCGCCGACGTCGGCCGACCCCTCCAGGACCTGGCGCTCTCCTACCGCCCCGTTGAGCTGCGCTCCCGCATCGAGCAGGTGCGCACCGAGCTGCACCCGCTGCGCCTGAGCAACGTCGAGGGCGTGCTCTCCGACGGCGAGCTGCGCACGCTGGACGTGCAGGTCGCGCCGCTCACCGGCGACGACGGCGCGCTCGTCGCCTTCAGCGTCTCCTTCAGCGACGTCACCCACTTCCGCCGCCTGCAGGCCGAGCTGCAGGAGGCCAACCAGGAGCTGGAGACCGCCTTCGAGGAGCTGCAGTCCACCAACGAAGAGCTGGAGACGACGAACGAGGAGCTGCAGTCCACCATCGAGGAGCTGGAGACGACGAACGAGGAGCTGCAGTCCACCAACGAAGAGCTGGAGACGATGAACGAGGAGCTGCAGTCCACCAACGAGGAGATCGCGACGATCAACGAGGAGCTGAGCCGCCGCACCGCCGAGCTGCACCACGTCAACGCCCAGCTCGCCTCCATCCTCACCAGCCTGCGCGTGGGCGTCGCCGTGCTGGACCGGGCGCAGGACGTCCGCCTCTGGAACCGCAAGGCGGAAGACCTCTGGGGCGTGCGTGCCGACGAGGCGGAGGGGCACGCGTTCCAGAACCTCGACATCGGCCTGCCCATCGAGCGGCTGAAGAGCGCGCTGCGCGCCTGCATCGACGGCGCCTCGGACTACGAAGAGCTGGTGCTCGACGCGATCAACCGCCGGGGCAAGCCGATGCGCTGTCGCGTCTCCTGCACGCCGTTCGTCAACCACGACCGCGAGATCCGCGGCGCGGTGGTGCTGATGGAGGAGTGGAACAACGGCGGGAACGAAGTTTGAGGTACCGGGTTCCGACCCCCGGCCGCGAAGCGTATGGAGAAACTCGAGTTCCTGAACCGCCAGATCACGGCCGCGCACACCCGCGCGGCGGCGCTGCGGCAGCGGCTGGCGGAGGCCGACGCGCCGGCGTCGCTGCCGGAGGAGGTGCTGGAGCAGCTCTACACCGCCCTGGAGGAGCTGCGCGTCAGCGAGGAAGAGCTGCGCGCGCAGAACCAGGAGCTGCTCGCCGTGCAGTTGCTGCTGGAGGCCGAGCAGCAGCGCTACCAAGACCTCTTCGAGTTCGCGCCCGACGCCTACCTCGTCACCGACCCCGCCGGCGTGATCCGTGAGGCGAACCGCGCGGCGAGCGCGCTGCTGGGCATCGGGCCGCGCGAGCTGGCCGGCAAGCCGATCGCCCTCTACGTGGCCGACGAAGACCGCCGCGTGCTGCGCCAGGCGCTCAACCGGCTGGCGGGGGTGCAGGCGCCGCTGGAGTGGGAGCTGCAACTGCGCACGCGCGACGGCGCGGCCGTGCAGGCGGTCTGCCGGGTGGGTGTGGTGCACGACGGGGACGGCCACCTCTGCGCGCTGCGCTGGCTGGTGCGCGACGTCAGCGAGCACCGCCGGCTGCAGGACGAGGCGCGGCAGCTCGCCGCCGTGCAGGCCGCGCACGCCGAGGCGATGGCCGCGCAGGAGACGCTGCGCTTCCTCGGGGAGGCCGGCGCGGCGCTGACCTCCTCGCTGCGCGCCGAGGAGGTGCTCGCCACGCTCGCGGAGCTGCTGGTGCCCCGGCTCGGCGAGTTGTGCGTCGTCTACCTCGCCGACGAGCACGGCCTCGTGTGGCGGCGCGCCGCCGCGCACGCGCGGCCCGCCGCCGAGCCGCTCGCCGAGCGCTGGCCGGCGGAGCTGCCCGCGGCCGACCTGCCGCCGCCGCTGGTGCGTGCGCTGGAGAGCGGGGCGCCCGAGCGCTTCGCCGGCGACGCCGAGTGCTGCGCGGAGGCGCCGGCGCAGCTCGCCGTGCCGCTGCTGACGCGCGGCCGCCGCGCCGGCGTGCTGGTGCTGGCCCGCTCCGCGGAGGGCGCCGCCTTCGCCGCCGGCGAGGCCGCCGTCGCCGCCGAGCTGGCGCAGCGCGCCGCCGCCGCGCTCGACCACGCCCGGCTCTACCAGCGCGCCCAGGACGCGGTGCGCGCCCGCGACGACGTGCTCGCCGTCGTCTCGCACGACCTGCGCAACCCGCTGCAGGCCATCATGGTCGCCTCCACGATCATGCTGGAGCTGGTACCCCGCGAGTCGCGCACCCCGCTGGACTTGCAGCAACTGGACATCATCGGCCGCTCCGTGGACCAGATGGCCGCGCTCATCCAGGACCTGCTGGACCTGGCCGCCCTCGAACGCGGCAGCGTTACCCTGCAGCGCGCCGCCTGCTCCGTGCGCCAACTCCTGAGCGACGCGGCGCAGCTCTTCCGCCCGCAGGCCGAACGCACCGAGCTGCGCTTCCTCTGCCGCGCTCCCGACGCGGACGCCGACGTCCTCGCCGACGCCGCGCGCGTCCAGCAGGTGCTCGGCAACCTGCTGGGCAACGCGCGCAAGTTCACCCCGGCCGGCGGGCAGATCACGCTCACAGCCGAGCTGCTCGGCGGCGAGGCCCGCTTCTCCGTGGCGGACACGGGGCCCGGGATTCCGGCCGAACACCTGCCACACGTCTTCGACCGCTTCTGGCAGGCGCAGCGCGCCCAGCGCGGCGGCGCGGGGCTGGGGCTGGCGATCGCCCAGGCGATCGTCGCGGCGCACGGCGGCCACATCGCGGTGCAGAGCGAGCCGGGGCGCGGCAGCACCTTCCACTTCACGCTGCCGCTCGCCCGCGGCACGCCCGCCGGCAGTGCCGGGCCGGACGAGTAGCGGAGCCTGCACCCCGCGTGTACATTAGCCGGCATTCGTGCCGCCGCCTGGCGGGAACGAACGCCGTCGCCCGCTGGGACGCTCCGGCGCCCGGCGGGCGGCTCCCGCCCGCGGAGCGTTGCCGACGGGCACTCGCACCCGTTCTCCTCCACACCGCCCATGACCAAAGACGCCCGTACCGAGTTCGCCGGCGGCCCGGCGAACCTCTCCCCCGCGGCCGGCACCGCCGCGCCCGACAGCACCGGCTTCTTCGGCCACCCGCGCGGCCTGGCGACGCTCTTCTTCACCGAGATGTGGGAGCGCTTCTCCTACTACGGGATGCGCGCCATCCTCATTCTCTTCATGACGGCGGCGGCCACGGGGAACAACCCGGGCCTGGGGCTGGGCACGGAGAAGGCAGGCGCGATCTACGGCATGGCCATCGCGCTCGTCTACATGATGGCGCTGCCCGGCGGCTGGGTCGCCGACCGCATCCTCGGCCAGCGCAAAGCCGTCTTCTACGGCGGCATCCTCATCGCGGCCGGCAACTTCTCGCTCGCCATCACCGGCCTGACCACCTTCTACCTCGGGCTGCTGCTCATCATCCTGGGCACCGGGCTGCTGAAGCCCAACGTCAGCACGATGGTCGGTGAGCTGTACCCGGAGGGTGGCGCCCGGCGCGATGCCGGATTCTCCATCTTCTACATGGGCATCAACCTCGGCGCCTTCTTCTCGCCGCTCGTCGTCGGCTACATCGGTCAGCGCATCGACTGGGGGCTCGGCTTTGCGACCGCCGGTGTGGGCATGGTGCTGGGCCTCATCCAGTACGTGCTGACCGGCAAGTACCTCGGGACTGCGGGCCTGAAGGCGGACTTCAAGGATGCCGCGGACCTCGCGCGCCAGAAGCGCAACCTGGTGATCGGGCTCATCCTCTTCGCGCTCGTCGGCCTCGGCCTCTATCTGTCGGGCATCACCATCGAGACGGTGGCGGGCTCCACCACGGTGATCCTGGTCTCGCTGACGGCGCTCTACTTCCTCTTCGTGCTCACCGCCGGGGGCCTCACCCGCGAGGAGAAGGGCCGCGTCGGCGCTATCGGCGTGCTGTTCCTGGCGGCTTCGGTCTTCTGGAGCGGCTTCGACCAGGCGGCGACCTCGCTGAACCTGGTCGCCGCGCAGCTCACCGACCTCGGCCTGCTGGGCTGGGAGGTGCCGGCGAGCTGGCTGCAGTCGGTCAACCCGCTGCTCATCATCACCTTCGCGCCGGTCTTCGCCTGGCTCTGGGTCTGGCTGAGCCGCCGCAACGCCGAGCCGTCCAGCCCGGGCAAGTTCTCCATCGGCCTGGTGCTGATGGGTTCCGGCTTCGCCGTGATGATGATCGGCACCAGCGGCGTGGTGCAGGGCGGGCAGATGACCATGACCTGGTTGGTGCTGACCTACTTCCTGCACACACTCGCCGAGCTGTTCCTCAGCCCGGTCGGGTTGAGCACCGTGACCAAGCTCTCGCCGCACCGCATGGTCGGCCAGATGATGGGCATCTGGTTCATGGCCGCCAGCCTGGGCAACCTGATCGCCGGCCAGGTCGCCGGGCAGCTCGGCGTCGGCGAGGAGAGCGGCCAGATCAGCGCTGCCGCCGCCGTCGAGATCTTCCAGGTCGTCGCCATCATCGCCGTCGGCTTCGGCGTGCTGCTCGCCCTCTTCACCCCCGTGGTGAAGCGCATGATGGGCGGGGTGAAGTAGTAACGGCAGGTATCGGGGGTCAGGGGTCGGGGGTCAGGGAACTGCTGCCCCGACCCCTCTGGCCCCGCCGTTGCCGTTTCCCCTGACCCCCGACCCCTGACCCCCGATACCTGCTTTGTTCCACCTCGACCCCTCCGACCCGACGCCGCTGGAAGCGCAGTTGACGCGCACGGTGACTGCCGCCATCGGGGCGGGGCTGCTCGCGCCGGGCGACCCGCTGCCCACCGTGCGGCAGCTCGCCGTCGACCTGCGCGTCAACGCGAACGTCGTGGCCCGTGCGTTCGCCGAACTGGAGCGGCAGGGCGTGGTCGAGCAGCGGCGCGGGGTGGGGCTGGTGGTCACCCGCGCGGCCGGGGAGCTGGGGCGCGAGCCGCTGCTGGAGGAGCTCGTGGCGCTGGAGGACTCTTTCCTGCGCGAGGCCGCCGCGTTAGGCTTCTCGCTCGACGACGTCATCATCCACCTCGACAGCCGGCGTCGCTGAGGCGCCCACCATCATGGCCTTTCCGGTCGTCCGTTCCTCCGCCCCCGACCTGCCCAGCGTCTCGGCGCAGGCTCCGCGCGCCAACGTGCTCTCCGCCGCCGCGTTCGTGCTGCCCACCCTCGCCGGCGCCGGGTTGACGCTGGCGCTCGGGAGCATCGCGCCGGCCATCGGCGGCGCCGTGCTCGGCTTCGTCGCCGCCCTCTCGCCCAAGGTCGCCCAGCAGTGGGAGCGCGCCGTGGTGCTGCGCCTCGGCCGTTACGTGGGGCTGCGCGGGCCGGGGCCGTTCTTCGTGCTCCCCTTCATCGACCAGGTCTCCTCCTGGGTGGACCAGCGCACCATCGCCACCGGCTTCGCCGCCGAGGAGACGCTGACCCGCGACACCGTGCCCGTCAACGTCGACGCCGTGCTCTTCTGGACGGTCACCGACCCGGAGAAGGCCGCGCTCGAGGTGCAGGACTACATGCAGGCCGTGGCCTGGGCGGCGCAGACGGCGCTGCGCGACATCATCGGCCGCACCAGCCTCACCGAGCTGCTGCGCGGCCGCGAGCGCATCGAGGCCGAGCTGCAGACGCTCATCGACGAGCGCACCACGCCCTGGGGCGTCACCGTCCACTCGGTGGAGATGCGCGACGTGGTGATCCCCGCCTCGCTGCAGGACGCCATGAGCCGCGAGGCGCAGGCCAGCCGCGAGAAGCAGGCGCGCATCATCCTGGGCGAGGCCGAGGTCGAGATCGCGCAGCTCTTCCAGAAGGCGGCCGAGGCGTACCACGCCAACCCCACCGCGCTGCAGTTGCGGGCGATGAACATCCTCTACGAGGGGCTGAAGCAGAAGGGCGGCATGATGGTGGTGCCGAGCGGGATCGTCGACTCCATGAGCGGCGGCGGGGTGCTGGGCATGGCGGCACTGGCCCAGCAGCAGCAGGCGCGTGGGCCCGCCAGCGCTGCGCTGCCGCGCGGCGACAACCCTGATGGCGGCGCCTGAGGCTCACCGCCGCGCACCGCGCGTGCTTGACACGACATCCGGTTCAGGCATATCGTTCGCCGCCTGCTTGCCTTCGGGGATGGTGCGGGGAGTAGCTCAGCCCGGTAGAGCACTCGCTTTGGGAGCGAGGGGTCGCAGGTTCGAATCCTGTCTCCCCGATTGGCCGGGATACCGCCGCTCGCCGGCAGCCCCGCGCGGGCTGGGCGCCAGTAGCTCAGGTGGATAGAGCAACGGCCTTCTAAGCCGTGGGTCGCTGGTTCGAGTCCAGCCTGGCGCGCTGGTCAAGATCAAGCCCTGTCGCTACTTGCGGCGGGGCTTTTTCGTGCTTGGCAGGGTCGAGCCGCCGGCAGTGCCAGGACTTGGGGTCCAACCCCGCCAGCGACGGTGCAGGGGAGGGGCTGCTGGGCCAGGAAGTGAGTTGGCTCGCCAGCCTACGCGGCCGTCGCACGGCGGAGGGTGTCGTTTACCCAGGCGTTGATGCTCTTCCCCTCCGCGGCCGCGGCCAGGCCGTGCTGCTGGCGCTCTCGGTCTCGCCCATGCGGGCGCTGCTCACCGCCGCGCTCTTCCTCGGCATCCAGCAGTTGGAGGGGAGCGTGCTGACGCCGCGCATCCAGGGCCCGGCCGTGCGGGTACCCCCGCTATCGTCGGCATCGTCTTCGCCGTGCCGATGGTGGCGGTGGCGCGTGCCCTCGTCGACTTCTTCCGCGCTCGCCTGCGCACGACGCACGAGGAGGCCGCGGCGCCGGCGCAGCCCGACGGCAATCTCGCAGACGTGCCGTCGGAGCGCTCCTCGCGCCGCCGGACCGGCGTGACGCTGTGAGCGCACACCCGAGCCTGAGCGGGGCGGGTGCGGGGAGCCGGCGGCTCGCCCGCCTCATAGAGGCTGTTGGACCGGCTCTTGCCGCAGACCGCCCGCGACGGTCTCTGGTCTGCTGAGCGTCCACGCATCTCGCCGAGGTCCCGATGCCCACTCCCGGTGTACCGTTCGTCTCTCTTCTGGTGCTGGTGAGCGCGGCGTGCAACGGCGGCTCCGCCGAGCCGGCGCCGTCCGGCGGCGCCCCTGCCGGTGACACCACCCTCGCGGGCGCGGAGCCCTGTACACCCCTGGAGACGCGCGCGGCGAACGTACCCGATCAGCGCCCCGCGTTCCCGGGCCAAACGCGCGCCTGTGAGGCTCGCTCGAACGTCGCCTTCGACGTCACCGTCGTCGCCCGCGGGCTGGAGCACCCGTGGGCGGTGGAGCCGCTTCCGGGCGGTGACCTGCTGGTCACGGAGCGGCCCGGCCGCCTGCGCGTCGTCTCCGCCGCGGGCGCGGTTGGGCAGCCGATCGGCGGCCTGCCGCCGGTGGACGCGCGCGGGCAGGGCGGCCTGCTCGACGTGGCGCTGAGCCCCACCTTCGCGAGCGACCGCACGATCTTCTGGAGCTACAGCGAGCCGCGCCAGGGCGGCAACGGCACCTCCGTCGCGCGCGGTGTGCTCTCGCCGGACCGGAGCCGGGTCGAGCAGGTGCGCGTGATCTTCCGCGCCCTGCCGACCTACGACAACGCCATGCATTTCGGCTCCCGCCTCGCCTTCGGGCCCGACGGCATGCTCTTCGTCACGCTCGGCGAGCGCTCCGACCGCTCCATGCGGCAGCAGGCGCAGCAGCTCGACAGCCATCTGGGCAAGATCGTCCGCATCCAGCCCGACGGGTCGGTGCCGCGGGACAACCCGTTCGTCGGGCAGGAGAACGCGCTGGCGGAGACCTGGACCCTCGGCCATCGCAACGTTCAGGCGGCTGCGTTCGATGCCCAGGGCCGTTTCTGGGTAGTGGAGCACGGTGCACAGGGCGGCGACGAGCTGAACCTCGTCGAGAAGGGGAAGAACTACGGCTGGCCAGTGGTCGCCTATGGCGAGGAGTACTCGGGGCAGCCAATCCCCGGCGCCGTGAGGCAACGTCCGGGCTTCCAGCAGCCCGTCTACTACTGGGATCCGGTCATCGCGCCCTCCGGCGCCCAGTGGTATTCCGGGAGCGCCTTCCCCGCGTGGCGTGGGAGCCTCTTCGTCGGCGCGTTACGAGACCAGCGTCTCGTGCGCCTGGTCGTGGAGAACGGCCGCGTCACGGGCGAGGAGCACCTGTTGGGCGAGCGCGGGCAGCGCCTGCGCGACGTGCGGCAGGGCCCGGACGGCGCGTTGTACATCGTCACCGACCAGGCGAACGGCGAGCTGTGGCGGATCGCACCCCGGCGGTGAACTCACGCCGGTGCGGCCGGCCAGCCGTAGTTGACATCACGTGAGGAGGGGCTTACTTTTTCCGGCCTGCCCGGGATGCAAGCGTTTGGGGAAGGCACGGTTGCCATGCCCCCGCGTAGACGGTGCATGGCAGGTCACGGCGTGGCGCGAGTCACGCCGCGCATGGTGGGCGTAGCTCAGACGGTTAGAGCGCCAGGTTGTGGCCCTGGAGGTCGCCGGTTCGATCCCGGTCGCTCACCCTAACACCCTCGGCTGCGAAGCGGAGGGTGTTTTGTTCGAGCTCTGCGGCGTCGCAAGCGCCAGCGAACGGGGCTTGACGCCGGATGGAGGCGGGTTTATCATCGGTGCCCCGCCGGAACGCAGGGCAAGACGGATTCGCGGGCCTTGACGCCCAGGCGGCGCCAGCTTACTATACATAGCTCCGCAGCGTCGACGTTACCCCTGACGAAACAGGTGGAACTCGGCAGCGGGAGCGCGGTATAAGGCGCGCGCTGGACACGAGATGTGTCCGGTGGGGAGTTCGAGGAAGTTGGTTTGTTTGACTCCTCGCCGAGCTGGGGGGAGGGAGCCGCAGGCCGGGTGAGACCGGGGTGGGGCTGTAGGGATAGAGG
>ERZ1066122.200-NODE-200-length-65957-cov-10.228172_pt1 | contig 65957 bp, 54 predicted proteins | sample MGYA00382769_ERZ1066122 | MGnify/ENA primary metagenome ERZ1066122 (study PRJEB33369, sample SAMEA5778352) | biofilm metagenome | biome: Industrial cooling water; feature: Water cooling tower basin; material: Biofilm | place: United Arab Emirates | collected... | reverse complement strand
CCGACCGCCGCTTCGTTGTTGCCCACCCGATGTTTACTCCCGCCGAGCGCCGCCGCTATCCGCGGCATTTCCAGCTCGCCGAAGTCGGCGAGGCCGGGCAGGCGCGGCTGCGCGCCGCGCGGGTGCTGGTGGTGGGCGTGGGCGGGCTGGGCTGTCCGGTGGTGCAGTACCTGGCCGCCGCCGGCGTGGGCACCCTGGGCCTGGCCGACGCCGACCGCGTGGCCGAAAGCAACCTGCCGCGCCAGATTCTGTTCGGCACCGCCGACGTGGGGCAACCCAAAGTGGCGGTGGCCGCCCGCCAGGTGCGGCGCCTCACCCCCCACGTGCGCGTGGAGACCCACCCGCTGCGCGTCACGCCGGCCACCGTGCGCGCGCTGGTGGCCGCCTACGAGGTGGTGGTCGATGCGTCCGACAATTTCGCCACCCGCTACCTGCTCAACGATGCCTGCGTGGCGCTCGGCCGGCCGCTGGTGTCCGGGGCGGTGGACCGCTTCGAGGGGCAGGTGGCGGTCTTCAACTACCGCGGCGGCCCCACCTACCGGTGCCTGTTTCCGGTGCCGCCCGGCCCCGATGAAGCCCCCGCCTGCGCCGACGCGGGCGTGCTCAACGTGGTGCCCGGCCTGGTGGGCCTCGCGCAGGCCACCGAAACCCTGAAAGTGCTGCTCGGCGCGGGCGACGTGCTCAGCGGCCGGCTCTGGGTCATCGACGCGCTCACGTTTCAGACCCGCACCATCCGCTTCCGGCGCCACCCCGTCCACGGCCGCGTCACGCTCGACACGGCCGACCCCGCCGCTTACGCCGATCCCGCCGCCGAGTGCGCGCCGTCGGGCGCGCCCGCTGGGGCCGCCGACCCCGCCGCGGCCCCCATCAGCGCCGCCGCCCTGGCACGCGCGCTGGCCTCGGCCACGCCGCCCTTTCTGCTCGACGTGCGCACCCCCGCCGAGTTCGGGCGCGGCCACCTGCCCGGCGCCACGCTGCTGCCGCTCGGCCAGGTGGCCCGCGCGGCGGCCGGCGTGGTGCCGCCCGACCGGCCGGTGGTGGTGTACTGCCAGCACGGCGCCCGCTCGGCGCAGGCGGTGGGGCGGCTGCGGCAGCAAGGCTTCACCCAGGTGCGCCACCTCACCGGCGGCCTGCGGGCCTGGGCCGGGGAGGCACCGGGCGTGGCAAACCGGGAGGCGGGCGAACCGGCCTGACTTGGCCGCGGGAGGGGGGGCCAGGGTGTACGGCGAACCCGGCCACAGGTACGCAACCGCGTCGCACTTCCGGGTTGCCGTCCCGCCGTAGCGGGCCTTGCGCAACACGGCCGCGTCATCGGAGCAACTGCCGTCCGGCCGGTAGCAGCAGGAGCAACGAGTAAGAAAGGAGGGGCATTCGCGGGGGGGGTGGAGGTTACTTCGTTTGTTGCTCCTGACCGCTGTCACCGCCGCCCAGCTCCACCAGCTTTACGCCGAAGCCGAAGCCGATCCAGGGCGAGAGCAGGTCGGTGGCGTTGTGGGTAGCGTAGCTCCAATCGCTCTCGAACCCGGCCGCCAGGATCAGGTTGACGCTGCCGAAGCCCACCACGGCGTTCGCGCCATATACCAGGCCCAGCCGGCCGATTTCTTTGCCGTCCTGCTCGCCCACCGTGCGGGTCGGCCCGATGAAGGGCCCCAGGCCGAACACCCGGTAGCTGGCCTTGTCCAGCGGGGCCGTCCGGTAAATGTTGGAGTAGCCCCACACCCGAAACACCGCCACGCTGCCCGCCGGAAACTCGCTCGTCGTTTCGCCCGGCCGCCGAAACAACCCCACGCGCAACGGAATGGCCGTGGCCGCCAGCGAGGTATACACGAAGTGCAGCTTGAACCGCTCGCGCGTATTACGGAACAACCCGCGGCCTCCCCACGGCCGCACCCAGCCGGTGGCCGGCACGATGTAGGCGAAATCCGCGTCGTTGTCCTGGTCATTCACTACCCCGGGCGCGTTGAATGGGCTATTCGGTGTAGTAATGGGGGTAATTGACCGAAACTTCAAAAACAGCGTATCCCCGTTTTTGCCCGTCAACTCCCCCACCAGCTTGCGGCTCTGGATTCGCCGCGATTCCAGCACCAGCGCCGGGGTATTGGCAGGTACCGCGTCGCGCGTAATCGAGTAGGCGGTTGGTAGCAGTGGCGGGGGTGGGGCCGGGTACGGCGATGCCACCACTGCCCCAACCGGCTTGCGCACCACGAACAGCCCCGTCAGGATGCCGCCATCCATCGTGCCCGGCCGAAGCCGAAAGCGCGCAGCTACCTCGCCTCCGACAAAGCCCGCGCCCGGGCCGGTGGTAATCGGCCGAAATTTATACACGAAGCCGATCTTTTCCTGGGCAGCGCCGCGCCGCGCCAGCAGCAGCACCAGCAACATCAGCAGGCCGCCGCGCCCCATCCGCGGCAACCGTCCGCGGCGGAACCGGTCGCCGAGCCACGGAATGCGGGCGCGCACTGCCGCCTTGTTGTCGTAAGCGTTCCCCTCCTGCACATTCCCCCCAGCCTGAACATAGAACCCGTTCATACGCAAGCTGAAAAGTAGCCGGCGCGGCTGACGTGCGGCGCCGTAGCGGCGGCATAGATAGATAGTATGGAGGCACACCGCCAAATCGCCCATCGCTCCCGTTCTTTGGCTGTCCTGAACGTCGTTCTTGATTTACTCCGCCGCTCGTTGTCTTACCTGCCTCCCGTCCTTCCGCCTGCTTCCCGTCCCGCGCGCCCGCGCCCGCGCTTCAACCGCCACGAGCTGGCCGGAGCCTTCGGCGACCTGGGCACCACGCTGCCGCTGCTCATCGGGGTGCTGGCTGCTTCCGACCTCGACCCCGCGAGCGTCCTGGTGGTGTTCGGGCTGTTGCAGGTAGCCTCGGGGCTGGGCTACGGCCTGCCGATGGCGGTGCAGCCGCTCAAAGCGTTCGCCGCGCTGGTCATCAGTCAGCACCTGCCCGCCCGCGTGGTGCTGGGCGGCGGGCTGGCGATTGGCGGCGCGATGCTGCTGCTCACCCTCACCGGCCTGGTCGATAGGCTCGCCCGGCTGGTGCCCCGGCCCGTGGTGCGCGGCATCCAGCTGGGGCTGGCCCTGCAACTGGCCACGCTGGCCCTGAAAGAATACGTGCCCGCCGACGGCCCCGCCGGCTACGCCCTGGCGGCGGTGGCGCTGGGACTCACGGGGGCGCTGCTGGGCCACCGGCGCTGGCCCGCCGCGCTGGTGGTAGTGGCGCTGGGCGTGGCCTACGGGCTGCTGCTGCGGCTCGACTGGCCGACGGCCTACCGCGCCCTGGCGCCGCGGCTGCCCCGGTGGCACGTGCCCACGGCGGCCGACATCGCCGCCGGCGCCCTGCTGCTGGCGCTGCCGCAGCTGCCGCTCTCGCTGGCCAACTCGGTGCTGGCTACCCAGCGGGTCGCGCTCGATTATTTCCCCGACCGCCCCCTCACCGTGCGCCGGATCAGCCTCACCTACGCACTGATGAACCTGGTAAGCCCGTTTTTCGGCGGCTTTCCGGTGTGCCACGGCTCGGGCGGGCTGGTGGGCCACTACACGTTTGGCGGGCGCACGGGCGGGTCGGTGGTGCTGGCCGGCGGGCTGTTCGTGGGCGTAGGGCTGTTTTTCAGCCAGGGCGTGGCGCAGCTCACGCGGGTGTTTCCGCTGCCGGTGCTGGGCGTGTTGCTTTTGTTTGAAGCCCTGACGCTCGCGGCCCTGCTGCGCGACGTGGCCGGCACCCGTGCCCACCTGCGGGTGGCGCTGCTGGTGGGGCTGCTGGCCGCCGGCCTGCCCTACGGCTACCTGGTGGGCCTGGTGGTGGGCACGGCCGCCCACTACGCGCTGGGCCGGGGCTGGGCCGGTAGGGACGAGTGACGAGTCGCTCCCCTCAGGGGTGCGCCGCTACCCAGGTGGTGCCGTCGGCGTAGTGTTCGTGCTTCCAGATCGGCACCACTTCTTTGAGGGTGTCGATCAGGAACTGGCAGGCCGCGAACGCCTCGGCCCGGTGCGGGCTGGCCACGGCTACCACCACCGCCGCCTCGCCGATTTCCAGGGTGCCCGTGCGGTGAATGACCACGACCCGCGCCAGCATCGGCCAGCGTTCGCGCGCCTGCGCGGCCAACCGGCGCAGCTGGTGGAGCGCCATCGTCTCGTAGGCTTCGTAGTGCAGGCGCGTCACGGCTCGGCCGGCCGTGTGGGCGCGGATGGTACCGATGAACGCGGCCACGGCGCCCGCTTCGGGTGTTTCGGCGCGCCGAAGCGCGGCGGCCACGTCAAGGGGCTGGTCGGTGAGGGCAACGTAGGTCACGGGGTGCGGAAGCTACTTTTGTAGAAGACCGGTTCAGCCCCCGCTCACCGGCGGCAGCAGCGCCACTTCGTCGTGGGGGTGCAGGCGGTCTGCGGGGTGGGCGTACTCGCTGTTGACGGCGATGGCCAGGCTCCGCAGTTCGGCCAGGGCCGGGTAGAGGCGGCGCAGGCGGGCCAGCAGCTCGTCCACCGATTCCTCGGCGGGGATGTCGAGCGGCAGCGTCGCGGCGCCGATAATGTCACGGGCGATGCCGAATACCGCCAGGGTAATGGTCATTTGTTTTGAATCCGAAAGGTGATGTCAACCGCGAAGTACGGCACGCCGGCCGCCGCTGGCAGCGGCAGCCCCGCCCCCACTCCCCTCTACGACGGCCACGGCCGGCCGCTCGAATACGTGCGCCTGGCCCTCACCGACCGCTGCAACCTGCGCTGCGCGTACTGTATGCCAGCCACCGGCCTGGCCTTCGCGCCGGCCGCCGCGCTGCTCACCTACGCCGAGCTGCTGCGCCTGGTGGGGCTGCTGGCCGGGCTGGGCGTACGCAAGGTGCGCCTCACCGGCGGCGAACCGTTCGTGCGGCGGGGGCTGCCGGGGTTCATCGCCGGGCTGCGCCGGGTGCCGGGCATCACCGATATCAGCCTCACCACCAACGGTGTGCTGACGGCGCCCCACGTGCCCACCCTGGCGCGGCTGGGCATCAGCGCCGTCAACCTCAGCCTCGACACCCTCGACCGCGCGCGCTTCCACCAGATCACCCGGCGCGATGCGCTGCCCGCCGTACTCGCCACCCTCGCCGTGCTGCTGGCCGCGCGTATCCCCGTCAAAATCAACGCCGTGGTGATGGCCGGCCGCAACACCCAGGACCTGGCCGCCCTCGCCGAGCTGACCCGGCACCAGCCCCTCACGGTGCGGTTTATCGAAGAGATGCCCTTCAACGGCGGCGACCCCGGCGCGGCGCCCACCCTCTCGTGGCCGCACACGCGCATCCGCCAGCAGCTGGCCGCGCACTTTCCGGGGCTGACCGCGCTGCCCGCCACGCCCGGCGCCACCGCCACCGAGTACACCATTCCCGGTTTCGTGGGCCGGGTCGGCATCATCGCGGCGTATTCGCGCACGTTCTGCGGCACCTGCAACCGGCTGCGCGTCACGCCCGAAGGCGGCATCAAGACCTGCCTCTACGACCAGGGCGTCCTCGACGCGCGGGCGCTGCTGCGCGGTGGGGCTACCGACGCGGAACTCACGGCCGCGCTCGCCGCCGCCTTCCGCCACCGGGCCGCCAGCGGCATCGAGGCCGAAAAGCGGCGCCCTACTCACCAGCTCAGCTTTGAATCAATGGCGACCATCGGCGGCTAGGCGCGGGCCACCTCAGGTGCCGGCCGGCGGCCGGGCGCGCAGCTCGCGCTCGGCGGCCGCCCGCTCGTCGGGCGTATTGACGTTGCGCAGCTCGGCCGGCGCGCCGGGGTCGAGCAGGGCCGGGTCGGCGTTGATCAGCACCTTGCGCGGGCACGAGCGGCCCTGCCCCAGCGCCCCGAGCAGCACCCCGTAGGCCCGTGGCTCCCAGAGGGCCACGAGCGGCTCGGGCCAGCCGGTGGCGGGGTCGCGGAAGGCCGTCGCCACCCGGCCGGCGTCGCGCCCGGCGAGCAGACGCCCCAGCGACGGCGCCGTCAGAAACGGCAGGTCGCAGGCCACCACCAGCCACGCGGCGTTGGGGTCGTGGCGGAAGGCCGTCAGCAATCCGCCCATCGGGCCAAGCCCCAGAAACTGATCGGGCAGGGCGCGCAGGGGCGTGGGCAGGTCGGTGAGCTGCTCGGCCCGGCCCGATACGAACACTTCCTCGCAGAACGGCGCCAGGAGCGTGGCCACGTGCTGGCGCTGCTCGGCGCCGTGGTAGCGCAGGCGGCTTTTGTCGGTCTGCATCCGCTCACTGGCCCCGCCGGCCAGTACCAGCCCGCGCACGGGCGGCCGGGCGGCGGCGTACCACCGCCGCACCCAGGCCGCGATGGCGGCCGTGTCGGTCAGCACCAATCGGGGCACCGCGTCAGCCGCCGTGCCCAGGTGGGCGCGCAGGGCGGCCGGCAGAGCGGGCTGGTCGGCCGGGTGCAGAATCAGACGCACGTCGGTGAGGCGGTCGAGCTTGTGGTCGAGCGGCTTGCGCGGATCGAGCAGGACGACCTGCTGGCGGGCGCCGAAGTGGTTGCCGTTCACCAGCGCCAGGCTCTGGGCGGCCAGCAGCGCGCGCCGGGCGGCCGGCGCCGGGTCGGCGGCGGTATCCAGCCGCCAGCCGGGAGCAACGGCGGTCAGTACGGCGGCCGGGGCCACCGCGCTTTCATCCGCGCTGCCGTTCCGGTTGGCGGGGCCGTGGTCGGCATCGACGTAGGCCAGGCGCAGCGCGGGTGCCAGCGCCGCCGCCAAGCGCGTCACTAGGTCGGCGATGACGGCGCACGGCGCCCCCAGCACGGCCAGCTCGTGGCGGTGAAAGGCGCCCTCGTCGGGCCGCGCCAGCGGGGCGTGTCGGGTTGGGGCTGGGATCATTGGCCGTCACGCTGAAAATCGCGCTTGCCGCCGGTCTTGCGCAGCAGCCGTGTGTCCTGGATTACGATGTCGGAGGAAACAGCCTTGCACATATCATACACCGTGAGGGCGGCCACCGAGGCGCCCGTCAGCGCTTCCATCTCCACGCCGGTGCGGCCCATCACCACGGCCGTGCACTCGATGACGAGGGCGTCGGGCGGGCTGACGACGATGCGCACCTGGCAATCGTCGAGGCCGAGCGGGTGGCAGAGCGGAATGAGGTCGGCCGTCTTCTTGGCGGCCATTACCCCGGCCAGGATGGCCGTGTGCACCACCGGCCCTTTGCCGCTGAGCAGCTCGCCGTGGCGGACGCGCGCCAGCAGGTCGGCCCCGAGGACCACCCGGCTGCGGGCTGTGGCGGTGCGGCGCGTGACGGCTTTGGCGCTGACATCGACCATCGCGGGCTGGCCGGTGGTGGGGTCAATGTGGGTGAGGCGGGCGTCGGGGGAAGCGGGCAGGTCGGGCGAATCAGGCATCGGCGGCCCCGGAAAAGGCGGGCGCCGGCAAAGGTCGGCCGCGCGGGGCATTGGGGCGGGCGTATTCTTGCGGTTGATGCTGACTGTTGCCGAAACCTTCCCCCGCGTGTGGGCCACCGTGCGCCCGCTGCCGCCGCGGGCAGTCACGCTCGCGACCGCGGCCGGCCGGGTGCTGCGCGAGCCGGTCGTGGCCGACCGCCCGTTCCCCCCCTTCGACCGCGTGACGATGGACGGCCTGGCGCTCGCTTACGCGGCGGTAGCGGCCGGCCAGACCGTGTTCCGCGTCGAGCGGACGCAGCTGGCCGGCCAGCAACCCAAGCCCCTGCGTGACCCCGCCGCCGCCATCGAGATTATGACCGGCGCCGCGCTGCCCCCCGGCACCGATACCGTGGTGCGCTACGAAGACCTGGACCTCGTGCGCCACCCCGACGGCCAGTGTACGGCCACGCTGCGGGTGCCGCCGCCGGTGGCCGGCCATAACGTTCATCCGCGCGGGTCCGACTGCCCGGCCGGCACCGTGCTGCTGCGGCCCGGCACCCTGCTGGGCGCGCCGGAAATTGCCATCGCGGCCACCGTGGGCGCCACCACGCTGGGGGTCAGCGCCCGGCCCCGGGTGGCGGTGGTGAGTACCGGCGACGAGCTGGTGCCGGTCGGCCGCGCGCCGAAGCCGCACCAGGTCCGGCGCTCCAACGCGCTGCTGCTGGCCGTGGCGGCCCGCGAGGCCGGGGCCGTGGCCCGCGTATTTCATCTTCCCGACCACCCGGCCACGCTGCACGCCCGGCTGCCCCCGCTGCTGGCGGGGTTCGACGCGGTGCTGCTCAGTGGCGGCGTATCGCAGGGGAAGGCCGATTTCCTGCCCGGCGCGCTGCGCGCGGCCGGCGTGGAGGAGCTGGCGCACCAGGTAAGCCAACGGCCGGGCAAGCCGCTGTGGTTTGGTCGCTACCCCGGTGGGGCCGTGGTGTTCGGCCTGCCGGGCAATCCCGTGTCCACGTTCGTGACGTATCATCGCTACGTCGCGCCGTGGCTGCGGGGGGTGCAACAGCCCGCCGCGCTGGCGTTGCCCGCCGCGCCGGCTTACGCCACCCTGGCCGCGCCCGTCAGCTTCGCGCCCGCGCTCACCTACTTCCTGCTCGTGCGGCTCGAAGCCGGCCCCGACGGGCGGCTGCTGGCGCATCCCGTCTTCCCGAACAGCTCGGGCGATATGACCAGCCTGCCGGCCGCCGACGGCTTTCTGGAATTGCCCGCCGACCGGAACGCCTTCGCGGCGGGCAGCACCTGGCCGCTGTGGCGCTTCGCGGCCTGAGGCCCGCCCGGCGGGCACGGGCGCATCAGGAGGCCATTGCCCCATCCGGCCGGCAAGCTTGCGGAATACTCCCGTACGGCTGGCGGGCTGGCTACTGCCCCGCGGGGCTGCCCGGTCAGCCCTATCTTTGGACTGATGAAATACTTTCACTCCGCCGCGCTGGCCATCTGGCTGCTCACGACAGCCGCGTTGGCGGCTCAGGCGCAAACTCCCGCGCCCTGCGCGTTCGATGCCGCTTACCGGCGCCATCAGGCCCTTTACGACGCCGCCAGCCGGGTGGTGCGTCAGCAGCAGATGACCGCCCGCCGCCACGTGGCGGGCCACGATACGGCCCGGCTGCTGGTGCCCGTCGTGGTCCACGTCATCCACAACGGCGGCCCGGAGAATATCTCCGACAGCCAGGTGCGCAGCCAGATCGACGTACTCAACGAAGACTACGGCCGCCTGCCCGGCACCCCCGGCGCCGGCCCCGGCGTGGATACGCGGCTGCGCTTCTGTCTGGCCCGCCGCACCCCCGACGGGCGCTGCACCGACGGCATCGTGCGCGTCGAGTCGCCGCTCACCTACCATCTGATGACGCAGCGCGGCCAGCTCAAAGACCTCAGCTACTGGGACAATACCCGCTACCTGAATATGTACGTGGTGGCCTCCATCGACGGCAGCAGCGGCATCCAGGGGTATGCGGCGTTTCCCGGCGGCCCCGCCGGCGAAGACGGCACCGTGATGCGGGCCGATGCCTTCGGGCGCATCTCAGCCAGCAGCAGCGGCCGCACCACCACCCACGAGCTGGGCCACTGGGCGGGGCTGTACCATACGTTCCAGAACGGCTGCGGCGCCGATACCTGCGCCGACGGCGATGAAGTGTGCGACACCCCGCCCGTATCCGCGCCCAACTACGGCTGCCCTGCCAACCGCAACACGTGCAGCAACGACGTACCCAATCGGCCCGACCAGATCCGCAACTACCTCGATTACACCAACGACGCCTGCAAGAATCAGTTCACGGCGGGCCAGCGCGACCGGATGCTCACCGCGATGGCCGCGTTCCGGGCCGTCATCACGTCCCCGGCAAATCTGCTGGCTACGGGCTGCGTGGGCGCCGGGCCGCCCGCGGCCTGCCCGGTCATCGCCGACTTCACGAGTAACACCCGCACGGTCTGCCTCGGCAACCCAGTGACCTTCATCAGCCGGTCGCTGAACGCGCCGACCGGCTACCGCTGGCGGTTTCCCGGCGCTACGCCGGATACGGCCACCACGGCCAACGCCACCGTGACCTACGCCGCCACCGGCACCTATCCGGTGACGCTGGTGGTGGTGAACGCGCAGGGCGCCGACTCGGTGACTCAGACCAGCTACCTCACCGTGGTGATGCCGCCCGTGGGGCGGGCCTTGCCCTACACCGAAGACTTTGAGTCGGGCGTGTTTCCGCCTAACGGCATCGTCGTCTCGAACCCCGACAGCAGCATCACCTGGGAGCGCGACACGCTGGCCGTGGCCTACCAGGGGCGCGCTTCGGCGCGCATCAACAACCTGATCAACCTCAACTACGGTCAGGCCGATGCCCTCGAACTGCCCAGCCTCGACTTCACGACGTTTGCCGCCGCGCCCTGGCTGCGCTTCCGCTTTGCCTACGCCCGCTCCGACCCGAGTTACAGCGACCAGCTCGTGGCGCAGGTCTCCACCGATTGCGGCGTGACTAACATTCCCGTGCTGACCCGCTCGGGGGCGGCGCTGGTCACCGGCCCCACCCAGACTACGCCCTACGTGCCCGACTCCACGACCGTCTGGAAACAGGCCCTCGTCAACCTCTCCGCGTACCGCACCAGCCGGAACGTGCGCATCCGCCTCGTCAACGTGACCGACGGCGGCAACAATCTGTACGTGGATGCCCTTTCCGTCGGCGACCGCCTGACCGGCCTCGGCCCGGCGCCGGGCGCGGCGGCCGCGCCGGTCGTCTTCCCCAATCCGGTGGCGGGCGGCGACGTGCTCCGCATCCCGTTGCGGGGCGCGGCGACGGTGCGGCTCCTGACGGTGCTGGGCCAGGAGGTGGCTCAGGCCGTGGTGACGCCTGCGGGCGAACTGGCCGAGTGGCCGGTGCCCCGCACGGTGGCGGCGGGCACCTACGCGCTGCGCATCGAGCAGGCGGGCGCCGTGCGTACGGTGCGGGTATGCGTGACCGGCCCGGCCGCGCGTTGAGGCTAAACAATAGTAGAGCTTACGCACTTGTTGGTCGGATAAAACCACCGCCCGGGCCGGTGCCCCGGCGCCGAAAGTTTCCGTTTCCCCACCCAATGAAGCCTTTTTTCAGCCTGACCCTGCTGCTGACAAGCGCGGCGGCCCTGGCCCAACAGCCGGTGCCCATCCCGGACACGCTCGCGGGATCGTCCATCAACCTGACCCTGCGGGCCGACAGCGTACAGTTCTTTCCGGGGCGCAAAACCCGCACCCTGGGCTACAACGGGCAGTCGTACTTCGGCCCGACCCTGATCCTGCGCAAGGGCCAGACCGCCAATATGATGGTCACGAACCTGATCAGTGACAGCACCACCGTCCACTGGCACGGGCTGCACGTGGCGGCCGTCAATGACGGGGGGCCGCACACGTTCATCCCGCCGGGGCAGATGTGGATGCCGCGGTTTCCGGTGATGAACGACGCGGCGCTCTACTGGTACCACCCGCACCTGCACAAGCGTACCGCCGAACAGGCGATGCGCGGGGCGGCGGGCTTCATCATCGTGCGCAGCGCCGACGAGGCCGCCCTGAACCTGCCCCGCCGCTACGGCGTCGATGACGTGCCGCTGGCCGTGCAGAGCCACCAATTCGATCCGCTGAACCAGATCAACTACCGGGGGATGCAGGACAGCATCCTGCTGGTGAACGGGGCGCGGAATCCCTATCTCGCGCTGCCGGCGCAGGTAGTGCGGCTCCGGCTGCTGAACGCCTCGCAGGAGCGCAACTTCAACTTCGGCTTTACGGGCAACCGGTCGTTCTACGTGATCGCTAACGACGGCGGCCTGCTGGCCGCGCCGGTGCCCACGACCCGCATCCTGCTCTCGTCGGGCGAGCGGGCGGAGATTCTGCTCGACCTGAGCGGGCTGAACGGGCAGACACTGCACCTGATGAGTTATGGCTCGGAGTTGCCGATGGGGGTGCAGGGCGGCCCGGTGATGATGATGCCGGGCGCGCCCCCGATGGACAGCCCGCTTAACGCCGCGAACTTCAACGTGCTGCAACTCAACGTCGGGGCGCCGACGGCCAATCCGGTCACCACCATCCCCACCAGCCTGCTGCCCGTCGTACCGTGGCCGGCCGCGACGGCTACTACCACGCGTACCATCCGGTTTACGGCCGCCAACCCGCTGGCGATGGACGGCCCGTTCTTCTTCAACGGGCAACTCTTCGATATGGGGCGCATCGACTACACCATCCCCGAGAACAGCACCGAAATCTGGCAACTGCAAAACCAGACGATGGTGGCGCACCCCTTCCACCTGCACGGGATGTCGTTCTACCTCCTCGACCGCAACGGCGTCAGTGTGCCGCCGAAGGAACGCGGCGCGAAAGACGTGGTGCTGGTGGCGCCCAACGAGACCGTTCGGTTTATCACCCGGTTCGAGCACTTCCCCGACCTGACGGTGCCGTATATGTACCACTGCCACATCCTGATGCACGAGGACGATGGGATGATGGGCCAGTACGTCATCGCCGCCACCCCGACGGGCCTGCCCGATGCCGCGCCCGTCGGCGATGTGCGGGCCGTGCCCAACCCCGCGACCGGCACGTTCCGGCTCGAAGGCACCTGGGCAACGCCCCCTTCGGCGCTGGAACTGCGCGACCTGCTCGGCCGCGTCGTGCTGCGCCAGCCCGTGACCCACGGCGCGCCGGTGGTCGAGGCCGCCGCGCTGCCGGCGGGGGTGTATCACTGCGCGTTATACGATGCGGCGGGCCGGCGCACGGCCACCACGAAGGTGGTCCTGACCCGATAAGCAAGCCGGCGCCCGGCGGCGGTCACGCTTGTCCGTCCTTCTTTCCTTTCCGCCAATGCCTGACGCCGCTCCTTTCGTATTGCCGACCCCGCTGTTGTGGGCGTGGTTCGGCCTGACGGCCCTCTCGGTGGCCTACGTGGCCTACGACCTGATCACGCGCACCCCGGAGATGCCCGTGATGAAGTGGGGCTGGGTGCTGGTGACGCTCTACACCGGGCCGGTGGGGCTGCTGATCTACTGGTTTTCGTGCCGCGAGCCGGCCCCCGGCACCCACGAGCAGTTCGTGGCGCCGCTCTGGAAACAGGCCGTCGGCTCCACCATTCACTGCGTGGCCGGCGACGCGACGGGCATCATCGTGGCCGCGGCCCTCACCAGCCGGCTGCGCCTGCCGATGGGGGTAGATATCTGGGTCGAGTACGCGGCGGGCTTCGCCTTTGGCCTGCTGGTGTTTCAGGCGCTGTTTATGAAGGATATGCTGGGCGGCAGCTACTGGGAGGCCGTCCGGCGCACGTGGTTCGCCGAGTGGGTGTCGATGAATGCCGTGATGGCGGGGATGATCCCCGTGATGGTGGTGCTGATGACGTGGGATATGACCGCGATGGAACCGAGCAGCCCGCGCTTCTGGGGCGTGATGTCGCTGGCCACGCTGGTGGGGGCGGTGCTGGCCTACCCCGTGAACGGATGGCTGGTGAAGCGCGACCTCAAACACGGAATGGGCACCGTGCGCGCCCTGGGCAAGGGCGGCGCCGTGACGGCCGCGCCGCCATCCGCCGAAATGCCGGGAATGCCGGGAATGCCGGGAATGGCGGGAATGACGCATACTCCCCCGCCGGCCTCCGCCACCGACCCCGCGCCCTCCCACGCGTACCACGCGCCCTCAGCCCCACCGGACCCGATGGCCGGGATGCACCATCCCGCCGCTGCCGCCGGGATGGGTGGCCCCGCCAAGCCGCCCACGTCCACCGCCGCGCTGGTGGGGCTGCTGCTCACGACGCTGGTGCTGCTGGCCGCCGGCTATGCCCTGGCCGCGCGCTACGGCGACCTCACGATGCGCGCCGGCACCCCGATGGGCCACCCAATGGAGATGGAGATGGGCGGCGGAAGGTGAGGCGCTGCTGGCTGCCCATGCCGCTGTTCCCCGCAGGGGCTGCCTGGCCCGAACAACCGCTTTCTCCGACACCAATCCAGCGCTACTCGTCTTTATCGGGAGCTTCGGTGTGGTCAGGCGCAGCTTCGGGCGTATCGGGCTGCCCCGACAGCGGCGCGGTAACCGAATTGGCAGACGACTTACCGAGCGTGATCGCATCACGGAACAGCATCGCGTTGTCGCTGGCCTTTTCCTTGACCGTCTGGTCAGCATTGACCAGCACACCTACCCGGTAGGTGCCCGGCGCGGCGTCAAGGTCGGCCAGGCTCACATCCAGATCATACACCTTCTTGCCCATCTGGTAGATGCCCTCTTCTTCAAAGGTTCTGAAAAAGATTGGCGCTTTACCTTCCTGGTAAAGATACAGCTTGACGGTGAAGGCTGGCGTCACCCAACGCGAGTTTTCGCCATCGGCATAGACTTCAAAATGCATTCCCCGCAGGGTCCGCGTTGGGGCATCGTACCCCTTGAAGTACATATTCTCTTCCAGGTTCGTGGGGTAGAGATTGGCGTCTTTGACGGTCTGGGCGAAGGCCGCCGGGGCCGCCAGAATAAAAGCCAACACGATGGCATTCAGGCTTTTTGTCATTCTTGAAAGGGGGATTATGGACGTACTCCGGCACAGGTAAACAAAGACGGTACCACGCCGCCACCGAGTGCCCTGGGCATGTGAGTGTGTTTCATACTGTCCACGTCCACCGCCGCGCCGGGACTGGGGACGCTCCCGACGCGGGCGCGCCCGCGCCGCCGACCAGCCGAGCAGAACCGGGGCCGAAGCTCGATGCAGTCGGGCCGGGTATAGCGCCAGCGGAGCAGTTGGCAGCAGCGTCAGTCGGCTGATGATTTAGGGCGTCCTAACATTCTGTTTCGGCCCGCCGTATCTTGCGCCCGATTTCAATCGTCGGCGCTATGGTTCAGGTTGTTCGTTTTCTTCGGGGTCGTCTTGGTCTGCTGGGCGGTATGCTGCTGCTGGCCGGTTGCGAAAAGCTGCTGCCCCCCGCCCCCGCCGACGATGCCCTGCTCGATGGGCCTATCGTGGGCCTCACGCCAGAGCAGAACGCGCAGTTTCTGCGCGGCGACGTGGCGTTCAACGACGAGGTGTTTACCGCCGCCACCGGCCTGGGGCCGGTGTTCGTGGCGTCGAGCTGCGGGTCGTGCCACGCCGGCGATGGCAAGGGCCACCCGACCACCACGCTCACCCGCTTCGGTCAGACCGACAGCACCGGCAACCCGTGGGCGCTGCGCGGCGGGCCGCAACTCCAAAACCGGGCATTGCCCGGCCACCAGCCCGAGACCCTACCCGCCGGGGTGCCCTTCTCACGCTTCACGCCACCAGCCAATACCGGGCTGGGCTACCTCGACGCCGTGCCCGACACTGACCTGCTGGCGCTAAGCGACCCCGCCGACCGCGACGGCGACGGCATCAGCGGCCGGCCCAACTGGATCGACCGCCCCGACTTCTCCGCTGAGCGCCCCGGCACCGTAACGCGCGCCGGGCGCTGCATCGGGCGCTACGGCAAGAAAGCCGGCGCCTACGACCTGCTGCACCAGACCGCCAACGCCTACAACCAGGATATGGGCGTCGTGAGCACCTACGCGCCCACCGATGCGTACACCGGGCAGCCGCTCGACCCGGAAGTATCGAACCAGACCGTGCTCGACGTGGTGGCGTACCTGCGGCTGCTCAAAGCGCCCATCCAGCGCGAGGCGCAGCACCCCGACGTGCTGGCCGGGCAGCAGGTATTCGCCCGCGCCGGCTGCGACCGCTGCCACGTGCCGGCGCTGCGAACGGGGCCGTCGCCCATCGCGGCGCTGGCCCACCAGACCGTGCGGCCCTACACCGACCTGCTGCTGCACGATATGGGGCCGGCGCTGAACGACGGCTACACCGAGGGCACGGCCGAACCCGCCGAGTGGCGCACCCCGCCGCTGTGGGGGCTGGGGCTGTCGAAACGCTCGCAGGGCGGCCAGTACTTCCTGCTGCACGACGGGCGGGCGCACTCCATCGAAGCAGCCATCCGGCTGCACGGCGGCGAGGCCGACCGGAGCCGCGCCCGCTTCGAGCAGCTCACCGACCCGGAGCGCCGCCAGCTCGTGCGGTTTCTGGAAAGCCTGTGAATCGCTCCCCTTCTCTCTCCTAACCGCCGGAGACGCGAATACGCGTCTCTACGAAACTGCATCCACTGAAATGAATCGCCGTGATTTTGTGCGCCGCTCGTGCGCGGCCTGTCTGGGCGCTACCGCGCTGGCCCCGCTGCTGGCACTGGAAGGCTGCGCCCCGACACTCTTCGCTACCGGCCGCCTCAATTCCGATGGGCTGCTGCTCGACCTCAAAGAGTTTGTGCTGCCCGGTGGCCGCCGCGCGCAGCCGACGTACCGGCCCTACGTGGTGGTGCGCCACGACGATCTGGCGTACCCCATCGGCGTATTCCGTCACGGGCCGGCCGAGTTTACGGCGCTCTGGCTTCAATGCAGCCACCTGGGGGCCGAGCTGCAAGTCAACGGCGAGGCGCTGCAATGCCCCGCCCACGGCTCCGAGTTCAGCAACCGGGGCGCCGTGACCAGCGGGCCGGCCGACGCGCCGCTCCGAGTCTTCCCCGTGACGGTGGACAACCAGCACCTCTTCATTGACCTGCGCCGCCCGGTATGAAGCACTTTGACAACTATTCGCTCCGTCTTCTGCTGCCGGCGCTGCTGCTGCTGGGTACCCCACGTGCCGTGCAGGCCCAGATCGACCCCGCGCTGCTGCGCCGGCGGGCGCCCGACACCACGGGACTCAACCTCAGCCTCGATGCCGTGTACAACCGGCCGTTTCTGGAAATGGGCCGGCTGCCGGTGGCGCTCGGCGGCTACGCCGAAGCCAACTACCAGTACGCCGGCACCGATGGCATCAGCGAGGGCCACCAGTTTCAGGCGCGGCGCCTGACGCTGTTCGTATCGTCGGGGATCGGGCGGCGGCTGAAATTCCTGACCGAGATCGAGTTTGAGGGCGGCACGAAGGAACTCAGCATCGAGTTCGCCTCGCTCGACGTGGAGTTCAGCCCGCTGCTCAACTTCCGGGGCGGCATCGTGCTCAACCCCATCGGGGCCTTCAACCAGAACCACGACGGCCCCAAGTGGGAGTTCGTGGAGCGGCCCGTGGCCGCCACGCAGCTCCTGCCCGCCACGTGGAGCAACGTGGGCGTGGGCGTCTTCGGCAAGCGCACGGCGCACGGCTGGGCGTTCGCCTACGAGGGCTACCTGACCAACGGCTTCGACGACCGGGTGGTACTCAACACCGAAAACCGCACGTTTCTGCCCGCCACCAAGCTCAACCCCGACCGTTTCGAGGAAAACGCCAACGGCCAGCTGCTCGCCACCACCAAAGTGGCCCTGCGCCGCCAGCACGTGGGCGAGATCGGCCTGTCGTGGATGGGCGGGGTGTACAACCGGTTCCAGGCCGGCGGCCTGAGGCTCGACCGCCGGCGCCGCCTCGACGTATGGGCCGTGGATGCCAACACGACCCTGCCCGGCCGCTACGGCCCGACGCTGATCGGGGAATGGGCGTGGGTGCGGGTAGACGTGCCTGAAAGCTACGCGCCGCAATACGGCGAGCGCCAGGCCGGCGGCTTTCTCGACGTGGTGCAGCCCGTCTGGCGCGGCAACCTGGGCAGTTTCCCGCAGTCGGTGGTGAACGTGGCCGTGCGCCTCGACTACGTGGACTGGAACCGCGACCGTTTCCCCGAAACCGGCGGCCGCATCGGCGACGAGCTGGTGGCCGTGGTGCCGGCCCTGAGCTGGCGCCCCTCGGCCCAGACCGTGGTCCGCGCCAACTACCGCATCGGCCGGCAGCGCGACTTCCTGGGCAATCCGCCGGCCCGCTCGGCGGCCGTGCAGGTGGGGTTTTCGACTTATTTTTGATTCAGCCCCAATGACGCCATCCGCTACCGTACCGCGTTGCTACTGGTGCAACGAAGAGATTACGCCGCAAAACGATTCCTCGGAACACGTTATCCCACGGGCTATCGGCGGTAAGCTCGAAGGCACTGGCTACTTGTGCCTTCGGTGCAACAACGGACCGGCTGGTGATGTCGATAAACCAATGGCGGCGCATCTCGGCTACTTGTACAAACTGACGCAGGCTGCTCGCTCTGTTCCGCCTGCCGACCTGTCGTTGAGTGGGGTTAGTAGCGACGGCCAAATCTTCCGCTTTTACACCGGCGACCTGACCCCACAGACTACGCTCCAAATCAAGCTGGGGCCACGAACGATTGAGTTAGAGGGGGCGCAGCTTGACGTGTTTCGCCGCGCGCGGAAGACGCTCAATAATTTGGCAAAAAAAGACAGCAAGATCAAGCCCTCTGCTCTGGACAATTTTCAGTTGGAGGAACGCCCGATGCCGGTGTTGTATTTCACCAACCACTCCCCAGGCAAGAGCGCATCTGGTGGTGTGAATTTTTTCAGGAGCGTACTGAAAACGGCGGTAAACTACTTCCTGTATTCAGGTGGGCAAGCTGACCAGGTATCCATTGCCATTCGGATGGTGCGTGAGATTCAGGATGAACGGTGGTGGGACAAAGCCCGGTTTTTTTACCCTGGTCCGCAGTATCCGCCTATCCACGATGTCGGGCCAGATGAGATATCGCACATGATGCATCTGCGTGGTGACGCGAAGAACCGGGTTCTTTACTGCTACGTCGAGCTTTTCAACAGCCACAACGTGCTCGTGTTGTTGAGCGATTATTACACCGGCCCGGAATTGACCGCCACCTACTGCTACGACATCATCAGTAAGCAGGTGTTACCGAAAACGGTCAATCTTCCGTTCAAAAACCGCGAGCACGTCGTGGACCCGTTCATGGTAGATCAGGATACCCTTTCCTCACGGGAGGAGGCATACCGAAACACGCGCAGCAAGCTACACCGGCTGCTAATAGCAAAGGGGTTCATCGCCAACATCGTGGAGGACGAGCCGGGAGACAAAAGCGAATGAAATAGGGTGTCCGCCTACCGGCGCGGCTCAACCAGCGCCAGCCGCGCCCGCAACTCCTGCGGGATAGGCATCGGCCGCTCAGCGGGCACGTCGGCGCCGCCCGCGTTGCCGGTGGGCACCCGCCCGATGAGGGCGCCGAGAAGCCCGAATACCACACGCCCGACCTGCCCCACCACCTCGCGCGGGCTGGCATTCCGCAGCCCCACGCCAGCAGCCGCGGAGATACGTGGGTATGCGAGAGCGCCGCGCCCACGGCGGCAAAGTCGGCTTCCCACCTCGTGGTCAGCTTGCCCGCGCCGAGCGCCAGCACCACGGCTTTCACGGCGACCACCAGCCCGATAGGCTGCCACACCACCCGGTGCGTAGCGGCGCCGATATGCATCGCGGTGGCGATTCCGGAAGGGTGGTAGGCCTCCATCACTATGTCGGGGGGCTCGATGGCGGCGGCGGAGCCGAGGCCGCTGTATCGCGATGCCCACGTCGGCCAGGGTTTTTCCGAGCGTCGGGCCAGGGAGTGCTTGCCCACGCTCTACCCAAGCCAACAAGAAAAAAATACGTGTGCTTATTTGGACTAATTCCAAACAACGTCGTAGGTTTGTGGCCTCAACATTTGCTTCGATGCACAAAACCCTTCTTACTGGTTACGGGCTGCTGCCCGTCTTGTGCCTGCTTGGCACCCGGCCCGCATTGGCCCAGGTCCGGCCTGCCAGGCCCGACACCACCACCGCCGCCTACCAGAAACTGCCGGAAGTGCAGATCACGGGGGCGGCCCTGCACTTCGCGGCGCCCGTCGAGGGGACGACCCTTACGGCCGGCCGCCGAAACGAACTGATCCGGCCACGCGAGGTAGATACCAATCTGGCAACCAACAATGCCCGTCAGGTGCTGGGCCGGGTGCCGGGGCTGATGGTTTGGGAAAACGACAATTCGGGCCAGCAACTGAACGTCTCTACCCGGGGGCTGAGCCCCAATCGGCTGTGGGAGTTCAACGTGCGCCAGAACGGCTACGACATCGCTCCGGACCCTTTCGGTTATCCGGAGGCGTATTATAACCCGCCGCTCGAAGCGGTTGAGCGCATTCAGCTGATTCGGGGAGGAGCCGGTCTGCAATTCGGGCCGCAGTTTGGGGGCCTGATGAACTATGAGCTACGCCGGGGCGCGCCCGACCGGAAGCTCACCGTCGAGACGAGCAATACCGGCGGCTCGCGGGGGTTGTTCAATACCTACAATGCCGTGGGCGGCACCGTGGGCAAGCTGACGTACTATACGTACTACCGCTACCGCCGCGGCGACGGCTGGCGCCGCAACAACAGCTTTCAGGTTCACGACGCGCATACCAACGTGCAGCTTGCGCTCACCGAGCGCCTCACGCTGGGGGCCGAGGTGACGTATATGACCTACCGCATCCAGCAGCCGGGCGGCCTGACGGACGCGCAGTTCAACGCCGATCCGCGGCAGAGCGTACGCGCCCGCAACTGGTTTGGCGCTCCGTGGCTGGTGCCGGCCCTGACGCTGGATTACCGTGCCGCCGACCGGACGCGCTTGGCGCTCAAAACGTTCGGGCTGGTGGCGGAACGCAACTCCGTGGGCGTGGCCAGTGCCATTACCGTCCCCGACACCGTGAACCGCGCTACGGGACAGTTCGCGGCCCGGCAGGTTGACCGCGACCTGTACCGCAGCCTCGGTGCCGAGCTGCGCCTGACCCACGAACTGCCGCTCATCGGCGAGTTGCCCTCCACGCTGGCGGTGGGGACGCGCGTCAGTCGGGGCACCACCGAGCGGTTGCAGCGCGGCCGGGGCACCACCGCCGCCGATTTCGACCTGAGCCTGACCGGCAACGGCCGCTACGGCGCCGCGCTCGACAACAGCACCCTCAATGCCGCCGCCTTCGCCGAGTTGCTCCTGCGCCCGTTGCCCCGCCTGAGCCTGACGCCCGGCGTACGCTACGAGCGGCTTCGCAACGCGGTAGATGGGTACATCAGTCTGAACCCGGATGGCACCGAAAACCGCGTCCGCCAACGCAGCACCCGCAACGTGGTACTCTACGGCCTGGGCACCGAGTATCAACTGACCACTCAGACGAACCTCTACGCCAATTACTCGCGGGCGTACCGGCCGGTGCTGTTCAGCGACCTGCTGCCCCCCGCCACGACCGACCTGGTGGACCCCAATCTGCGGGATGCCAACGGCTACACGGCCGAAATCGGCTACCGAGGCAGCTGGCGCGAGGCTCTGCGCTTCGACGTAGGGTACTTCTACCTGTATTACGCCGACCGCATCGGCCTGCTGCGCCGGCCGCTTGCCGGGGGAGCGCCCGGCCAAACCCAGCAGGTACGCACCAACCTGGGCACCTCCCGCTCGCACGGGCTGGAAGCCTACGTGGAGCTGAACGTGCTGCGGGCCTTGACCAACGGAGCCGCCCGGACCGGCTTGTCCGTGTTCACTTCGTTGAGTCTGATGGATGCGCGCTATACCCAGTTGCCCGCCTACACGACCACGGGAACGGGGAGTGCCACCCAGATCGTGGAAACGAGCCTGCGCGGCAAGCAAGTGGAGTACGCGCCGCGCTCGATCCTGCGCACCGGCCTGACGTTTACGCGGCAGGGCTTTTCGGCCACCGGGCAGGTGAGCCGGGTAGCGGCCGTGTACGCCGACGCGACCAATACCGACGTGCCCACCGCCAATGGGCAGCTTGGCCGGATTCCGGCCTACACCGTCGCGGACCTCTCGGCCACCTGGCGCCTCGGGCCGAACCAGCGATACCGGCTCAGCGGCGGCGTCAACAATCTTTTCGACCAGCGCTATTTCACCCGCCGCGCCGGTGGCTACCCCGGCCCCGGCCTGCTGCCCGCCGACGGCCGCACGTGGTACGTAGGCCTGGGGCTGATGCTCTGAGGCAGACGGGCAGCGAGGCGGCTACGCCAGGCGCCCCCGGCGGCGGCGGGCCAGCCAGTGCCGGCTCTGAATAAGCACGTACGCGCGACCACCCACAGGAACTAGCGTAAGCCCCTGCCGCGCCCGCCGGAAACGACAATGCGCGACACCGTCTTCGGTGGGCGCGGCACGTCCGCCGCGCTCACCGAAGACGGTGTCGCGTGGCCAGCAGGAAGTACGTAATGATTTTGGAGGAGAGGTCAGGCATCGCGATCAGATAAAAAATACGCGTATCCGCGCTTAACGGCCAACGGCGCGCGGAGGCACGAAGGCGCGGAGCTGATTCAGCCTATCTTTGACAAGGCCGGCCCGCGGCAGACGCAGACCCGCGCCGTGCCTTGCTGATGGCGGGTTAGCGCCCGACCGGCAGCCATACACGGCGTTTTCTGATGGCTTTTCTTCTTTCACTTCGGCAGCTGCGCTGGCTTAGCCGCCGCTCTACCTTTGAGCGGATGGGCGCCGCGCTGGCCGTGGGCGCGCTGTGCTGGGCATTGGCACCGGCGCACTTTCGGGCCGGTACGCGCCTGATTGCCGGCTGGGACGGTTTCGCGCTGACGGCGCTGGGCTTGCTCTGGTCGTTGATTCTCGCCGCCGACGCCGCCCACATCCGCCGCACCGCCACTACTTACGATCCTGGCCGGGCCATCACTTTTGGCATTACCGTGCTGGGGGCCGTGGCCAGTCTGCTGGCCGTAGGGCTGCTGCTGGACGGCATCCGGCAACTAAACCCCACCGAGCGGCTCGTACACCTGGGGCTGTCGGGGGTGGCGGTACTCACGGCGTGGGGTGTGGTGCATACGCTCTTTACGCTGCGCTACGCCCACGAGTACTTCGCCGAAGATTTCAGCACTGCCATCGCCGACCGGCGCGGTGGCCTCAGTTTTCCCGGCGCGCCGCCTGCTTCGTACCGCGATTTCGCGTACTTCGCCTTTACCGTCGGGATGACGGCCCAAACCGCCGACGTGGCCGTCACCAGTGCCCCGATGCGTATGCTGGTACTGCTCCACGGGCTGCTGGCCTTTGGGTTCAATACCGCTATTCTGGCGCTGACCCTCAACGTGATGGCCGGGCAGCTATAAGGCGTGGTCAGATCAGTGGCGCCGAGGGCGCCGGGAGAGGCGCCGAGAGGCACGAAACGTTCGCGGAGGGCGCTTCGGGCTTAGTGGAGGACGTCGTCGATGGGTTCGATGCGTGGCGGCAGATGGGTTTCGCCGAGCATCTGGCGCAGGTCGATCTCGATGGTGCGGCACAGGGCCGTCATCGGCACGTCGTGGGGCTGGTGTTCAAACGGATTCTCACTGTTGTGCCCCGTCAGCTCCATCGTGTGAAACACCCACGACACGAGCGTGGAAAACGGCACCGTCAGCCACAGATGATGATAGTCTGACCGCGCGAACTCGCCCACCAGGCCCAGCGGCAGCAGCCCGGCGAAAAGCCACACGAACACGGCCGAGTAAAACGCATACTGCCGCGGGAAGGGCGTGTTCTTGATGCGCTCGCAGCCGCCCTGCAACGCATAGAGCTGGTCAATCGTCTGGGTCAGGGCCAGGTGTTCGCGTTCGGTAAACAGCCCGTGCTGGTTGCGCAGGCGGCGCAGGTCGAGGGCCTGGCGGTAAAGCAGTTGCGCGGGCCGGTTTTCGGCCGTCGCCACGATGGCGGTTTCTTCGGGAGCAAGCCAGGGAGCCACTTGCCGCTCCCACGATTGCGGCTGGCGGCGCAGGTGCAACCGCAGCGCCTGGCACCACCCGATCTGGCGGTACACCAGCCGGCGCACGAACGCGGCCAGTGCCGGGTCGGCCAGTGGGTCGGGGGCTGAGGGGTGGTCTGCCCCTGTCAGGCCCACTATCTGCGTGGCCCAGGCGCGGCTGCTGTTCACGATGCCGCCCCACAACTGACGGGCCTCCTGAAAGCGGCCGTACGACCCGTTGTTCTTGAATCCGATATAGAACGCCACGGCCACGCCCAGCGTCGCCACGGGTTGCCACGGAATGAACAGAATGCGGTAGCCCAGCGGCCCGTACACCACGCACACCGCTGTGGCGTAGCTAGCAAAGAGCAGCAGATGGCGCCACGACTCGCGCCACACGACCCGCCAGCGAATGGTTGCTCGAACGTACATCGGTCAAAAAAACGGCGCGGCCGTCATCCGGCGGCTTATCACAACCGCTCGGCGCGTGGCCGGCGTGGGCATCAGAGATGGGTTTTGTGAGTAGCGAAATCGCTCCGTTTTACCTGGATGGTCGTGTACTGAATGGAGTGCTGGCTGGCCAGGTATTCGTGGGCGCGGCGGAGCAGGTCGTCGAACGGAGCGCCGTTGGCCAGCAGGGCCGGGCTGCCGGTCCGGAAGCTGTTCACCGTTTTGGCCAGCAGGTAAATCAGTGTCAGGAAGAAGACACTGGTGAGTTGCCACTTGGGGCAGCCAGTGGGGCTGGCGCTCATTTCGTGCGTACTGCTCATCGTGGCATAAAGGTAAGACCGGAAAAAAGCAGACCCGTCCCGGAGCGCTCGTTTACGGTGCCGCCACGGCGCGGGTGCGGCAGAGGCGCCGTCGGCCCCGAACCACGTTGCTTTTGCTGGCCGAGCCACGCACACTCCCCTACAAGCGGCTTTGGCCCCCGAAAAACGGCGCCCACTGTCTGCCCCGGCCAGCAAAAAGGCCAACCGCAAGCGCGATGGGCCTTTCTGAGTTATGAAAACAAACTTAGCTACCACCGAAATACCCGGCTCGTGCCGGGCACCCCGTCAATAACTGCCACAAACCTACGCACTTTCAGCCACTGGCGGCGCGGCTGGCCGCGCGCGGGAGGCTTTACAGTACGCGCCGCTTCACGGGGGCGCTGAGCGGCCCCGGCCCCAGCGGCCCCACCAGCAGCACCCGCACCCACGCGATCATTCCTGATTTGAGCGGCAGCACGGCGCGTCCGCGCGTGGAGGCCGTGCAGTAACGGTAATCGGCATCGGCGGGAGCGGTATCGGGGTCGGCCGTCAGGGCCACGAACCAGATGGTGGCGCGGGTGCCCTCGTCGGTCTGGCAGGCGGCCGACAGCTCGCCTTCCACCTCGCCGGACAGGCGCACGTCGGTGGGAGCGCCCATCCGTTGGGTGGGTTGCGGCTCGCGGTTGAGGTCGAGGCCGAGCTGCTCGATCTTTACCGCGTCGTTGTACGCCACGTCGGGCTGGTTGGCCCAGTCGCGGTAGGCACCAAACACGGCGTCGAAACGGGCTTCGGCCGCCACTTCTTCGGCGTGGGCCAGTCGTCCGCCGCCTTCGGCGGCGGTGTGGGCGGTTTCGAGGCCGGTCACGGCGTCGGTCATTTCGGCGGCTGAGTAGGGGGCAGTTTTGGGGAAGTTTGCCCCGTACACTCCCCATTGCTGGTTGATGTACTGTCCTTTGCTGATTTTTTGCGGGATATTCAGACTGCTCAGCCGCAGCACCGCCCGGAGAGGTTGTTTGGCCATCGGAAAAAAGAACGAAAGAAAAAAAAACCACTCCCCGGCGCGGCCGCTTCTGCTGAGGCCTCCGCGGGGCGCGAACCGGCCGGAAAGATAGCGCCAATAAATGGTTCAGCCAGCGCCAAGCCCTCGGCGTGACGTGCATTGCCCTCCGCGCAAGGCGCAACGCCCTCCGCGCAAGGCGCGAAGCCCTCCGCGCGTGGCGCAACGCCCTCCGCGCGTGGCGCGAAGCCCTCCGCGCGTGGCGCGAAGCCCTCGGCGCGCGGCGCGGAGCCCTCGGCGCGACGTGCATAGCCCTCGGCGCGCGGCGCGACGGGCGCGGCGGCCGGGCCGAACCAATGTTTTTCTGCCCTACTGCCCGCCCGCCCGCGGCGCGAACAACCCGCTGACCACCAGCGCCGCGCTCAGACCTTCGGGGTTGAAGCGGGGGCCGCCGCTCAACGGCTGATTGAGGGTGATGGTTTGGGAGTTGTTCGAGCCGGTGCCGGCGCGTTGGGTGCGCCAGCGGGCCCAGGCTACGGGCAGGGCGGCCTGCACCCGCAGGCCCACGGCCACTTGCGAGGTACTGCCGTCCTGGCCGTCGGTCCAGACGCGAGGCAGGCGCCAGGTCAGTTCCAGCCCGCCCGACAGCCCATACACAACCTGCGTGAGGCGGCGGGCACCGGCGGCCTGCCCGGTACGCACGTACGTGCCGAAAGTGGCCGTGGAGTCGCCGTCGCGCAAGGCAAGGTCGAGCAGTTGCATCTGCGGGCCGGCCACCACGTCCAGCCCCAGGCGGGGGCGGCGCACCACCTCGTAGCGAAGCGGCACGGCCAGCGTCGTGGTTGCCAGAAACGTGCGCGGGCGGGTACGGCCATCGCGGTGGCCGCGCAGCGCCGCGCGGATTTCAAACCCCAGATTGACGCGGCTCGGCCGGGCAGTGCTGCCGCCCGCTCCCAGCAGCAGCGCGCCCGGCCCGAGTGCGGGGTATGGGCTGCCGCGCAAGGCATCGGTGAGCGGCCCGAACCGGGGCAGCGCGCCCCCCGTCAGCAGGTAAGCGCGGCCGTAGTGGCCTTTCGTGGAAGAAGCGGCGGGGGTAGCGGAAGAGTCGGCGCGCTGGCCCATAACCGGCAGTGCCAGCCATATAGCCAGCAAGCAGAGTCCGTAAAAAAACAAACGTGTCATCGCTGCGCTGATTGGAGGTGAACTATGTTGTCAGGTCTTCAACCTGCCGCCGCGGGCAGCGGCGGGCGCGGCCGGCGGCTTCGGCTCGGGGGCCGCGCCCGGAGGGGGCTGGTGTAGTCCAGCCGCTGAATCCGGACGGCGTTGAAAGTCGCCAGCAGCGCCACGCCCACATTGGCGGCACGGCGCTCTGAGCAGGGGCGCGGGCGCCGGCTAACACACGTCCGGCTCGTCGGTAATCGCGTCGGGAGCCTCGACCTGCACGGTGGCGTGGCCGATGCCGAAGCGCGTCCGCAGCTCGCGGCGCAGCGTGTCGAGAAAAAGGTTGTCGGCGGGAGTGGAGCGCACCAGATGCACGGTGAGGGCGGTTTCGGTGGTGCCCAGCGGCCAGACGTGCAAATCGTGCAGGGCCGTCACACCGGGCAAAGTCAGGAGCCAGGCGCGCACCTCGGCCAGGGCCACCCCGGCTGGTACCGCCTGCACACTCAGGTACAAGGTTTCGCGCAGCACTCCCCAGCCGCCAATCGCGACCACGCCCAGGATGCCCAGGCTGATCAGCGGGTCCACCCAGGTCCAGGCGGTAAACGTGACTATCGCTCCGCCCACTACCACGCCCGCTGACACGAGCGCGTCGGTGAGCAGGTGCAAATACGCCCCACGCACATTCACGTCGCTGCCTTGCCGGCCGCGCCGGAACAGCCACGCAGTGAAGCCGTTGATGCCAATGCCCGCGGCGGCCAGCCCCATCACGAGGCGCCCGTTCACCGGCTCCGGGTGGCGCAGGTGCGCCACGGCTTCCCACAGAATCACACCCAACGCCGCATACAGCAGCACCGCGTTGAGGAGCGCCGCCTGAATGGTCAGTCCTTTGAAGCCGTAGGTGTAGCGCCCGCGCGCCGCGCGCCGGGCCAGCGCACCGGCGCCCCAGGCCAGCGCCAGACTCAGCACGTCGCTAAGGTTGTGGCTCGCGTCGGAGAGCAGGGCCGTCGAATCGGCCCAAATGCCGCCCGCCGTTTCCAGGGCCACGAACGCCAGATTGAGGGCAATGCCAATGCCGAACGCGGCCGTGAAGGGCGCGTCGGGTGGCGGGCCGTGGTGGTGCCCGGGGGCCGAATGGTCGTGTGGCGCGGGCGAGGTGTGGGTGTGGTGATGGGTCATCGGAAACGAGTGTCTATTCTTCCTCTTCTACGTTCCGCAGCTTCGCCAGCAGCGAGTACGCGCCGGCCGTGACGAACGTGGCCGAATCGAGCCGGCCCGCGTCGGGCGCAAACGTGACCTGCGTAAAGCCGTCCTCGCTCAGTCCGCGCTGCGCGGCCACCATTCGGTACGTGCCAGGTTTCTCGACCGTAAAGGCGTAATCGCGCCCGCCGAAACGCACCAGCGCGGCATCGGGCAGCACGGGCACCTGGGCGCGGCCTGTCTCGATGAGGGCGCGCACGAACGTGCCGGGCAGCAGTGTGGGGTCTTCGGGTTCGGGGTGGGCGTGGACGCGGACGGTGCGCTCTGGCCCCACGGTGCGGGCCACGAGGTACACGCGCGCCAGCCGCTCCTGCCCCAGCGAATCGGAGCCGAGCGTGAAGCGCACGAGCTGGCCCTTTTGCAGCCGGGGCGCGTCGCGCTCGAAGACCGTCAGCTCGACGTGCAGGTGGCCGGGGTCCACGATCTCAAAGAGCACGTCGGTGGGCATCACGCTCTGGCCGGGCGCCACGTTCACGGCCCGCACGAACCCCGCCTTCGGGGCGCGCAGCGTGACGGTGGTGGTCACGGCGCCGCCCACGGGCAGCCCCGCCAGTTGCAGCCGGGCGGCCAGGGCACTCACGGCCGCCTGCTGGCTCTCCATCTCGGCGCGGGCGCGCTGGTAGTTCTTTTCGGGCGCCACTTCCTGCTTGAACAGGGTTTGCTGCCGCTCGAACTCGGCCCGCGCCAGCCGGAGCTGGGCGGCGGCCTGTAAGTATTGCTCCTGCAAGGCCGCAAACTCGGGGTTGCGGAGGACGGCCAGCGTCTCGCCCCGGCGCACCCGCGCGCCCTGCAACAAACTGGTGCGCTCGATGAAGCCGCCCAGCGGGGCCGTGACGGCCACCAGGTTTTCGGGCGGTACGTCCAGCTCGCCGTTCACGCGCAGGCCCTGGCCCAGCGCGCGCGGGCGGAGCCGGCCCGTGCGGATGCCGCCGTAGCGTTGTTCGTCGGGCGTGAGGGTGAGGGTTTCGGCGGCGGCCGATTCTGCTGCTTCGGCGGCGGCCGGTTTGGCGGCCGTTTCGGCCGGGGTGGGTTCGGCGGCGGGTTCGGCGGCGCGGTCGCAGCCGGTCAGCAGCACGGCGGCCAGCGGGAGCCACGCCCCCGGCAGTTGAGAAAGTCTCTGAGAAAAGCGCATTGGGAATATCGGGAAGGTGCGGGCGGCGCGCTATTCGGCGCCCAGCAGGTAATCGATTTCGATGGAAAGTTGATTGAGCACGAGCAGCGCGTCCACGTAGTCGAGGCGCAGGCGACGGGCGCGGTCGAGGCTCAGCAGGTATTCGGCGTAGCCGGTTTCGCCGGCCCGAAAGCCGCGCGTACTCAGCCGCTCGATGACGGCCGCCTGAGGCAGGCCCGTGAGTTCGTAGAACGCCACGCGCCGCAAGGCTTCGGCCCGGCGCAGGCGCAGCGCGTCGAGGCGGCCGGCCAGTTCGGCGCGGGTGCGCTCGTAGGCGGCGGCGGCCACTTGCTCCTGCAAGCCCGCCGCCTGCACCCGCGCCCGCAGGGGCCGGCGCCAGAGCGGCACCGCCACGCCCGCCTGGATGCCCTGGAACCGATCAGTGGCCGAGTAGAAGCGAAACGTGCCGTTGTCGAGCTCCTGCGGGCCGCGCAACGATTGGTTGAAGTAGCCGACCGACAGCTCCGGCAGCCCCCGCGCCCGTTCGAGCCGGGTTTCGGCGCGGCGCTCGGCGATGGCCGCCCGCAGCGGCCCCGCCTCCGGCGAGCGCGCCAGCCACGCCGTATCCGCGGGAATCGGCAGCGGCTGAGCGGGCGCCAGCGCCGTCAGCACCGAATCGGCCACGGCCACTGAATCGGGCGCCTGCAAGAGGGCTTGCAGTTCGCGCAGCGCCACCCGCAGGTCGGTGCGCGCCCGTGAGGCCACGAGTTGAATCTCGCCCTGCTGCACCAGCGCCGTGGCGGGTTCGAGGCGGGCCACTTCGCCGGTTTTAAAGCGCAGCTCGGCGGCCCGCCGAAACTCGGTGTACAGGCTGTCCTGCCCGCGCAGGGTGCGCAGGCGGTGGCGGGCGGCCACGGCGTCCTGGTAGCGCAGGCGCACCTGGCGCCGCAACTCGGCGCGGGCCTGGGCGAGCTGCAACTGCCGGGTGCCGATTTGGGCATCGGCCACGGCAGCCGCGCGCCGGTAAACGCCCGGCAGCGCCACCTGCTGGTTGAGGCTGAGCTGGTTGTCGCGCCGGAAGGTGTTGTACTGGCCGTACGTGCCCGACAGGCTCGTGCGGGGCAGGTCGAAGGCGGCGCGGCGGGTGGCCTGCTGGGCTTCGAGGGCGCGGGTGGCGCCCACCACGGTGCCGCCCGCCGTCAGGGCTTGCTGCACGGCGCCGGGGGCCGTCAGGGGCGCGCCGGGGGCGCCGGGCGCCGCAAGCTGCACCTGCTGGGCGCGGGCCGGCAGGGCCAGCACCAGCACCACCAGCGCCGCCAGCAGCGGCCCCACGGGGGGGGCGGTGCCCGTTGCCGGTTCCGGAGCCGGGGGCGCGGCTGTCGGCCGCTCCGTCAGGGCATACAGCACCGGCAGCACCAGCAGCGTGAGCAGCGTGGCCGTCACCAGCCCGCCAATGACCACCGTCGCCAGCGGGCGCTGCACTTCGGCGCCGGCCGACTGGCTTAGCGCCATCGGCAGAAAACCCAACGACGCCACCGTGGCCGTCATCAGTACGGGCCGCAGCCGGTCGGCGGTGCCGCGCCGGATGCGGTCGAAAATGTCGGTCACGCCTTCGTCGCGCAAGTGGTTGAACTGGCCGATCAGTACGATGCCGTTGAGTACGGCCACGCCAAACAGCGCGATAAAGCCCACCCCGGCCGAGATGCTGAACGGCATCCCGCGCAGCCACAGCGCCGCCACGCCACCCACGGCCGCCAGCGGGATGGCCGTAAAAATCAGCAGCGACTGCCGCCACGAGCCGAAGGTGAAAAACAACAGCAGGAAGATCAGCCCCAGCGCCACCGGCACGGCCACTCGCAGGCGGGCCGAGGCGGCGCGCAGGTTCTCGAACTGCCCGCCGTAGGTGACGGCGTAACCGGGCGCCAGCTTGACGCTGCGGTCAATCTTGCCTCGCAGCTCGCCCACGATGCTTTCCACGTCGCGGCCGCGCACGTTGAAGGCCACCGTGATGCGGCGCCGGGCGTCGTCGCGCTGCACCTGGTTGGGGCCGTCGCGCAGGGCCACGCGGGCCACCTGTTCGAGCGGCACGGCCTCGCCGGCGGGCGTACTGAGCAGCAGCCGGCGTACGCTCTCGATGTTCTGCCGTAGCTCCGGGCGCAGGCGCAGCACCACGTCGTAGCGGCGTTCCTGCTCGAAGACCTGCCCGGCCGCCTCACCCGCGAAGGCGGTTCGTACGGTGCGGTTCACGTCTTCCACGCTCAGGCCGAACTGCGCCAGCCGGGGCCGGTCTATCGTCACTACAATCTGCGGCAGGCCCGTGATCGCTTCCACGTACACGTCTTCGGCGCCGGGCACGGTGCGCGCCAACTGGCCCACGGCGCGGGCGTAGTCGGTGAGCTGATCGAGGTCTTCGCCGTAGATTTTCACTACCACGTCCTGCTTGGCGCCGCTGATGAGCTCGTTGAAACGCATCTGAATCGGCTGCTGAAAGCCGAACGTAACGCCCGGAATCGCTTCGAGCGCCTCGGCCATTTTTTCGGCCAGTTCTTCCTGCGTGGTGGCCGCGCGCCACTTGCTGCGGTCCTTTTCGAGGACCACCATCACGTCGGCCGCTTCGGGGGGCATCGGGTCCGTAGGGATTTCGCCCGCCCCGATCTTGGCCACCACCTCGCGCACTTCGGCCGGAAACTTCCGTTTCAGCAGCCCGCCCACTTGCTGCGTTTTCTCTACCGAATAGGAGAGCGACGAGCCGGGCAGGGTGCGCATTTCGAGGGCAAAATCGCCTTCCGAAAGGGTCGGGATGAACTCGCCGCCCAGCGCCCGGAAGCCCAGCCACGCCCCCACCAGCAGCGCGCCGCTCACGCCCAGCACCACGGCCCGGTAGCGCAGGGCGGCGTTCAGCACCGGCCGGTAGCGGGCGCCGAGCCAGTCCATCAGCCGGTCGGAGAGGGTGCGCTTGTGGGCCGTCCCGCGGCTCAGGGCCAGCGCGCTCATCATCGGCACGTAGGTGAGGGAGAGGACGAAGGCGCCCAGAATGGCGAAGCCCACGGTCTGCGCCATCGGCCGGAACATCTTGCCCTCGATGCCCACCAGCGCCAGCAGCGGCAGGTACACGATCAGGATAATGATTTCGCCGAACGCCGCCGACTGCCGGATGCGCGCGGCGGCCTCGTAGGTTTCGGCGTTCATCTCGTCCTGGCTCAGCCGCGCCGCGCCGCCCGGTCCGCCGATGCCGCGCAGCGCCAGCCGATGCACGATGGCCTCCACGATGATGACGGCGCCGTCTACCACCAGCCCGAAATCAATGGCGCCCAGACTCAGCAGGTTGCCGCTCACGCCAAAGAGCCGCATCATCGCCACGGCGAAGAGCATCGCCAGCGGAATCACGCTCGCCACCACCAGCCCGGCGCGCAGGTTGCCCAGAAACAGCACCAGCACGGCCACCACGATCAGGGCGCCTTCGAGCAGATTTTTCTTCACCGTGCCGATGGCGCGGCCCACCAGCTCGGAGCGGTCGAGGAATACGTCCACGGCCACGCCTTCGGGCAGCGTCTTCTCGATCTGTGCCATCCGGGCTTTCACGTCTTTGATCACGTCGTTGGCGTTGGCGCCTTTGAGCATCAGCACCAGCCCGCCGGTTACTTCGCCCGCGTCGTTGCGGGTCATCGCGCCGTAGCGCACGGCCGCGCCCAGGCGCACGTCGGCCACGTCGCGCACCAGCACGGGCAGCCCCGCCGCCGTGCGCCGCACCACGATGGTGCCCAGGTCGTCGAGCGAGTTGGCCAGCCCCTCGGTGCGGATGAAGTACGCGGCCGGCCGCTGGTCGAGGTAGGCGCCCCCGGCGTTCTGGTTGTTGGCCGCCACGGCGCGCTCCACCTCTGCCACGCTCACCCCGAAAGCCCGTAGCCGTTCGGGGTCGAGCGCGATTTCGTACTGCTTGACCAGCCCCCCGAACGACGATACGTCGGCCACGCCGGGCGTACCCAACAGTTGCCGCCGAACGATCCAGTCCTGAATCGAGCGCAGCTCGCGGGCGTCGTACTGCTGCTCGTAGCCCGGTTTGGCGCGCACGATGTACTGATAAATTTCGCCCAGCCCGGTGCTGACGGGCGCCAGCTCCGGCCGGCCGATGCCGGGCGGAATCTGGCTTATGGCTTCGCGCAGCCGCTCGGCCACCTGCTGGCGTGCCCAGTAGATGTCCACGTCGTCGTGGAAGACGATGGTGACGACCGAGAGGCCAAAACGCGAAAAAGAGCGCACTTCCTCCCGGTCGGGGATCGTGGCGACGGCCTGCTCCACCGGGAACGTAACGAGCCGCTCGATGTCGCCCGCCGCCAGCGAGGGGGCGGGCGTATACACCACGACCTGGTTGGTGGTGATGTCGGGCACGGCATCAATCGGCAGGTGGGCCAGCGAGTAGCCGCCCCACGCCGCCAGCACCACCGTCAGCAGCCCGACGATGAGTTTGTTGTGAATCGAAAAATGAATGAGTTGGTCGAACATACCGCGACCCTGCGAGGGAAAACAACGTCCTGAAAAAGAAACTTCGGGCAGCCTCCCCCGTTGCGCGGCGCCCCGCTACGGGATACGCCGCCAGTGCGCCACGCGTACGCCACGTGTGCGCCACAACGCCATATGCCCGCGCCTGGCCCCGGCCCTCATAGGCAGCGGCGAGCGCGGACTTCACCAGGGGAAGCCGGAAACGGAAGAGGACGTTAGGCCCGCGGGGGCTGCCAGGCGCCGGTGCCGGCCCGCGTGGGGGCCGCGCTCACCAGCCTGGCAAAGTGACGGTCGGCCCATTCCGGCACGACCGCTTCGGGTAAGTCGGCCACCGGGTTGTCTGGCAGCACGGCGGCCACGGCGCAGCACTGGCACTGGCACAGCGGCGAACACCAGTCTGGGGCCTGGTCGTGGTGGTCGGCGGCGGGGCGGGCCGTCAGGGTCGTTGCCGCCGGTTCTGCCGCGCGCGCTACCCCGTCGGTGCAGGGCAGGCACGCGAGCAGGGTGAGGTAGCAGGCAAACCAGAGGGCGAAGACGCGCATCGGGGGCAAAGGTAACTATCAGCGCAACATGCGGGGTTCGGGCAGTCGCGGGAGGTCGCTTCCCGAAGACGAGGATGCCCCGACGTACGACGCGGACACCACGTGACGTGAACAAACCGGCGGCACACGACTTTCATCCCCTGAGCGCGTAGCCGGGAGGCGCGGCCGATAAAAAAAAAACCCCGATGGAGGTGCCCATCGGGGGGTTGCCAACAAGATGCTGCCGGGGGCCTATTCCACTATCAGCCGCAGCGTAGCCGCTTCATACCGCACGAAGTAAATACCGGGCGGAAGCCCGGACAGCTCCACGTCCAGGGAAGCCGCGCCGGCGGGCAGTGCGACGGTGCGGACCGTCCGCCCCACCGCGTCGAGCAGCCGCACCGCGCCGCCGACGGGTGCCGGCGCTGCCAGCCGCAGGTACACGACGCGGGTCGCCGGATTCGGGAAAAGGGCCATTGCCGCATCCGCCCGCTCCGGCGCTACGCCCGTGATGATGACGCTCACCGCCGCCGAGGCCGGCGAAGCGCAGCCCGCGGCGCTGGTGGCCACGACCGTGTAGCTGCCCGATTGCGTCGTGACGTACGTGGGGGCCGTCGCCCCCGCGATGGGCGCCCCATTGAGGTACCACTGATTACCCGTCGCCGCCGACGACGTGAGTAGAACGCCGCCGCCCTGCGGCTGCTGGGTGACGGTTGGAGGCGCCGGTAGCGGATTCGCCGCTACCGCGATGGCCGCCGACGTCGCCGCGCAGCCACCCGCGTTGGTCACTGTCACCGAGTAGGTGCCCGTGGCCGTCACGGTGATGCTCGGCGTGGTAGCGCCGGTGTTCCACTGGTACCCGGCCGCGCCCGCGGGGGCCGACAGCACAACCGAGCCGCCCTGGCAGAAGGCGGTAGGCCCACTGGCCGCTACGGTGGCCCCGGGCGGAGGCAGCACCGTCAGGGTGGTGGTGGCGGTGGCCGCGGCGCACGGCCCCGTTCCCGCTACGGTGTTGGTCACGGTGTAGGTCCCGGCCTGCGACTGGCTCAGGCTGATGCTGCCGGTCGCGGCGTTCAGGCTCAGCCCCGCGGGCGTGGCCGCGAAGGTGCCGGCCACCGCGCCCGTGCCCAACGCCACCAGGGCGGTGCCCGCCGCGCCCGCGCAGTAGGGGCTGGCCGTGTAGCTGAACTGCGCCACGGGCGCGGCCGTCAGGGTAAGCACGGCGGTCTGCTGCGCGGGGCACGGGCCGGCCACGGTGTACTGGATGGAGTAGGTGCCCGCCACGGAAGCCGCCAGGTCAATTTCGCCGGTGGTGCTGTTCTGGCTCAGCCCGGCGGGCGTGGCGATGAACAGGCCGCCGGCCGTGCCGCTGATGACCGGCACCGGATTGGCCCCGGCCCCGAGGCAATAGGTGGTTGCTGGGTACGCGAACGCCGCCGAGGCCTGCGGGTTCACGGTCACGGTGGTGGCCGCCGACGTAGCCGCGCAACCGGCCGCGTTCGTGGCCGTCACGCTGTACGCGCCGGCCTGCGCGACCGTGATGCTCGGCGTGGTGGCCCCCGTACTCCACTGATAGCTGGTGCCGCCTGACGCCGTGAGCGTCACCGCGCCGCCCTGGCAGAAGGTCGTCGGCCCCCCGGCCGCGATGGCCGCCGTGGGGGCCGCCTGCACTGTAACGGTGGTAGTGGCCGAGACGGGCGCGCAGTTTCCCGACGGCGGAATCGTGTTCGTTAGCGTGTAGGTGCCGGGCTGCGAGCGGCTTGGATCAATGGCGCCCGTGGCCGCATCCAGCCCCAGCCCGGCGGGGGTGTGCGTCACCGTACCGATGCTGCTGCCCGCGCCGAGCGTGGGCAGCACCGGGCTGGTCGCGCCCGCGCAGACTATGCCCCCGTAGCTGAACTGCGCCGCCGGGGCCGCCGTCACGGTCAGCGTCAGGGTGCGCTGGTCGGGGCACTGGCCCGCCACGCGGTAGGTGATGGCGTAGGTGCCCGCCGCCGAGGCCGCCAGGTTGATCTGCCCGGTCGAGAGGTTCAGGCTCAGGCCCGCCGGGCTGACGCTGAACGTGCCCCCCGGAGCGCCGGTGATGGTCGGGACCGGCGTGATGGGCGCATTGGCGCAGTACGTCGAGGTAGGGTACGCGAAGGCGGCGGAGGCGAGCGGAGTCACCGTGACGGTCGTGGCCGCCGGGGTGGCCGCGCAGCCGGCCGCGTTGGTGACGGTCACGGAGTAGCTGCCGCTGGTGCTGGCCGTGATGCTCGGCGTCGTGGCGCCGGTGGACCACAGGTACGTGCCGCCCCCCGAGGCCGTGAGCGTCACCGAGCCACCCTGGCAGAACGTCGTCGGCCCGCTGGCCGCGACGCTCGCGTTCGGCAGCGGGTTGATCGTCCCGGTCACGGCCGTGCGGGGGCCTTCGCAGCCCGCCGCGTTCACCCCACTCACGTAGTAGGTGGTCGTGGTCGTGAGCGTGGGCGTGACAAAGGGATTGATGGCGACCGCCACGGGGGTTCCGCCGCTGGCCGCGGTGTACCAGCGCGTGCCGCCTGATGGGACGTTGTGGGCTTCGAGCGACACCGAGCCGGGGCCGCAGCGGCTGGCGCCCGTGACCGTCAGGGCCAGTTGTGCCGGGTTTACGGTTACGGTCGTGGGGGCAGACGTGGTCGAGCAGCCACCGCCCGCCGTTACCGTGACGCTGTACGTGCCGGCCTGGGTCACGGTGATCGTCGGCGAAGTGGCGCCCGTGGACCACTGGTAGAGATAGCCGGTCCCCGTGGGCGCCGCCAACGTCACCGAACTGCCCTGGCAGAACGCCGTGGGGCCGCTGGCGGTGATGGTAGCCGAGGGGGGCGCCCCCACCGTCAGGCTGGTGGTGAACGCCACCGCCGCACAGCTCCCCGACGGCGGAAGCGTATTCGTCACCGCGTAAGTGCCGGGCTGCGAGAGGCTCAGGTCAATCGCGCCCGTGGCCGCGTTCAGGCTCAGGCCGCTGGGGGTGGCGGTCACGGTGCCGATGCTGCTGCCCGGCGCCAGGGTGGGCAGCGCCGCCGCGGGGCTGCCCGCGCAGCGCAGGCCCCCGGCATAGCTGAACTGAGCCGCCTGCGCCGTGGTCAGCGTCAGGGTCTGGGTTTGTTGAGCCGCGCACGCGCCCGTCACGGTGTAGGTGATGGTGTAGGTGCCGGCCGTCGAGGCTGACAGGTTGATTTGCCCGGTCGAGGGATTCAGGCTCAGGCCCGCCGGGCTGACGCTGAACGTGCCCCCCGCACTACCCGTCAGGCTGGGCGTGGGGTTCGCGCCGGTGAGGCAGTACGTCGAAGAGGCGTAGGCAAAGGCCGCCGAGCCGGCCGAGCTGATGGTGACGGTGGTGGCGGCGGAAGTGGCCGAGCAGCCGGCGGCGTTCGTGGCCGTCACGCTGTACGCGCCGGCCTGCGCGACCGTGATGCTCGGCGTGGTGGCCCCCGTACTCCACTGGTAGCTGGTGCCGCCCGAGGCCGTGAGCATCACCGAGCCGCCCTGGCAGAACGTGGTAGGCCCGCTGGCCGTGATGGTGGTCGTCGGCAACGGATTGATCGTGGCCGTCACCGGCGCCCGTGGCCCTTCGCAGCCCGCCGCGTTCACGCCACTCACGTAGTAAGTGGTAGTGGCCGTCAGGGTGGGCGTAACGAACGGATTGACGGAAACCGCGACGGGCGTCCCGCCCGTCGCTACGTCGTACCAGCGGGTGCCCCCCGGCGGCACGTTGTGAGCTTCCAGGGACACGGAACCCGCGCCGCACCGGGCCGCGCTCGTGGTGGGCAGCGCGTTCGGGGTGGGGTTCACGGTCACGGTCACGGGCGCCGACGCGGCGGTGCAGCCCGCGGCCGTGGTCACGGTGACGCTGTACGTCCCGGATTGCGTCACCGTGATCGCCGGCGTATTCTGCGTGGTGGACCACTGATAGGTGGAGCCGCTGACGGCTGGCACCGAGAGCGTCACGGCGCCCCCCTGGCAGAAGGTGGTGGGGCCGCTGGCCGTGATGGTGGCCGTACACTGGGCCGCGGCCCGGTGCGTCAGCACGAAGCCGAGTAGGCCGGCGAGCAGCAACGGCCGCCAGGCTGGAAAAAGTAACGAGATAGGCACGGAAGAAAACGAGGGTGAGAAAAAGAGAAACGAACCTGCTGCCTGCCGGCTGGCCACCGGCCGGACCGGTAGCCGCAAGCGAGAACTCGCCCCCGCGGGGGGGGCCACGCGAAGATAAGACCCGCGAACCTGCGCAAACGCTACACGCGGCCGCAAAAAAGGTGAGGGCGCGGGTAGCGTAGCGAACAGGCAGCGCGCGCGCCGGCCGCGCCGGCCGCGCCGGCCGTCTTTCCGCATCCGGCGGCGGCGGCGGCGGCGGCAAAGTCTTTACCGTGCCGCTGGCGGGGGCAGCCGCCGTGCGGCTCTTGGCGGGGCGGGGGCCGCACGGCGGCCGGGCGACGCGGGTGCCGACGGGCGCCCCGGCCGCGTGGCGCGCCCCCGCGCCGGGGCGGCGACGGTATGCTCAGGGCCGTTCGCGGTGGTACGTTTCCGTCGAGCCAAACAGCCTCAGGCCGTGGTACCCGGTGACTTCCAGTGTGTTCGCGTCAGTCAGCCGCACAAAACAGCTGACCGCGTGCGCCATAGCCGGCAGTTGCAGGGTGCCGTTGGTCCACTCGCCGCTTTCCTGATCGAATACCAGATTCCGGATGATGATCTTGCCAACCTGCTTCGGGTCGGGCGCCTGCGCGATTTTCGCCCCGTAGGTCTGGGCCTCCCTGAAAACCGCGACGGTCAGCGTCGCCTGCGCGTTTTTCCAGGTGCCCACGAGGGCATCGGCGGGGCGGGGCTGCGCGCGAACGGGGGCCATCGGGCCCAGACAGAGCAGCACCGCGCCCACCGTTGCCACCCATTGCCGCGGCTTCCGCACAAACGGGTAGCGGGCCTGTTGCAGGTAAGAAGTCGGAAAAGCGGGTTCTTCTCTGATACCGATCTCGCCCAGCGCTTCCCGGCTGAGGAGGTGGGGGCGGTCGTAGCTCGTTCGGAAGAGTCGGTCCCACACCGTCAGCCACGCGCCGAAGTTGACCTGGGCGTCGCGCCAGTCGGCCCGGTGGTGCCAGCGGTGCAGTTCGGCTACGCAGAACAGCTTCTTGAAAAATCCCGCGCGGTAGTCGAGGTTGGTGTGCTGCATCATCATATGAATGGCCAGCAGGGCCAGAGCGGCCGCGATGACCGGCGCCGGCGTACCGATGACCACGCAGACGGCAATGCCCGGGGCGCCTTCCAGCACCTGGTGCAGGGCGTGGCGTTTCTCGCCGTTGAGGAAGTAGAGGCGCTCCGAGCTGTGATGGATGGCGTGGAGCTTCCAGAGCCACTGGTAGCGGTGGCTCTGCCAATGCACGAAAAACAGAAAGAAATCGATAAGAGTGAGGGCGAGCAGCACCTGCGCCCAGAACGGCAGCTGCGTCGGAAACCACCGCGGAAACGCCACCCGCGTCGAGAGCCACAGCACCCCCAACTGAGCCGTCACTTTAATCAGGTAATTGATCAGGTAATAGGTGAAGTCGAGATTCCAGTCTGAGCCGTGCAGCCAGGCCCGCTCAAACGGCAGCACCCGCTCCAGCAGCAGGGCCAGTAGCCCGAAGGCGGCTACAACGGGCAGCGTGGCCAGGTACTGATTGACGCCGTTTTGCAGCGCCACCAGCATCAGGCCCCAGGCGGCGCCCAGGAAAACGGGGTAAATGGTGTACTGAAACACCGTTTTGAGCGTCGGCATAGGGGGGTGGCGGTTAGTGGCCGCAAATTTCCGCCGCTTCTCAGCGCCGCACTTGTACAAACTGGCTGACTTTCTGGCCGGGGCACCATCAGGGCCGGGGCCGGATGACTTCGGAAGGCGCCACCCCGAACATCGCCCGGAACGTGCGCGTGAAGTGCGGCAGATCGGTGAACCCCCCGTCGTAGCACGCCTGCGTGAGCGAGTGGCCTTGCAGCACCGCGCGCACCGTGGCCTGCAGCCGGCTCCAGCGCACGTAGCGGCGGAACGGAACCCCCACCTGCTGAGTAAAGAGATGCGCGTAGCGCCCGGCCGACAGGTGCACGTGGGCGGCAACGGCCGGCAAGGGCAGCGGGTGGGGCAGCCGGTTTTGCACGAAAACCAGGCTGCCGGCAATGCGGGCATCCAGCGGCGCGAGCGGGGCGGCCTCGGGCACCACGTGGCGCACCAGCCCGGCCACGACCGCCTCGGCCGCCGCCCCCCCGCCGCCCAACCAGGCCAGCAGCGGCGGCACCAGCGCGGTGGGGTAGTGGGGCGTGAGGTCGCGCACGGTGGGGCCGGCCGGGAAGGCGGCGGCCAGTTGCCGGGCCCACTGGTGGAGCGGGTCGAGGTACACGAACACGTGCACATCGCCGGGGGCGCCCACGAACCGGTGCGGAACATTGGGCGGCACCAGCGCAAACCGGCCGTCCACCGCCGCATCGGGGGGGGCTTCCAGGCGGAAGGGGTGTTCGATGCTCATCACCAGTTCGGTGGCATGGTGCCGGTGTACGCCGGTGGTGATGCCGCGCCCGATGTAGAGGGCGCCGCCGTCGAGGAGTGCCAGGCGGAAAGCGTCGGCCATAAGCAGGAGGGCGGTTGCTGAGGGGGTTCAGGGCCAAGGACGGTGCGCCCAGCTAAGGCCCCCCAAGTTAGCGGCCGCCGCCCCGGCCGCCCGGCACTCGGCGCAAAGGGGGGCGGCGCCTCAGCAGGCGGGGGGCGCCGGCCGGCCTGGATGAAACCGGGCGCCGGGCGATGAGGCGTGGTGGCCGCCCGCCCCGCCGGCCGCCGGCGCGGCGCCGGCCGGCCGCGAATGTGCCGGCGGGGCCGTACACTTGCAGCGCGGCGGGCGGCCTCACGTTCCCCACCCGGCGCGGTACTCCGATGCAAAACCTGCTGACCGTTCCGATTCCCGCCGACAAGCTCAAAGAGGCGTTCGATTTCTTCGAGCAGGGGGCCGCCGTGCTGCGCCCCTACCTGCAAGCCCTCACCCCGGAGCAGCGCGAGACGATGCTCAAAATGGCCGATAAGACCGTCGCCTTCGTCAACAAAATCCGCGACTACGCCGCCAACAATCCCGGCTTCGTGCCCGATTTCGTGGATATGGACGAATTCAAGGCCGACGCCGACGCCCTCGCCGGCCTCTCACCGGTGCATATGCTGCTGGCCGGCTTGGCCCTCGACACCGACTCGACGATGATGCTCGCCGGGTCCGACGCCTACGCCGCCGCCCTCGTCATCTACAACAACATCAAGTTTCTGGCGAAAAACAAGCGCCCCGGCGCCCAAGCCGCCTACGACGACCTGCGCCAACGCTTCCCCGGCGGCGGCAGCGGCCGGCCGCTCAAGCCCCTCACGCCGCCCAGTGCCTAACTGTTGCACCCGCAAAGGCCCGGTTTCGCCCCTCAAAGGCCCGAAACCGGGCCTTTTTGCGTCCCGCGCGGCCCTGTGAGGGAGGCGCAGAACCCTCGAAGGAAGCCGCGAGACCCTCAAAGGGAGATAGCCGGACCTCAGAGGGACGTAATTGGACCTCGGAGGTATCTAACCGGACCTCAGAGGGTATTAATCGGACCTCAGAGGTAGGTTATGGCAGAAAAATGGGGAGTATTGACAGGGGCTTGCGTCGTTTTGGCAGGGTGGGTGGGGGTGGTTGCCGCTGAGTCTTCGCGTCCTGCCGGCACTCAATCTGCCACGAAGTAAGCAATTTCGGAGGGTGAGAGTGGGCGGGCGGTTACCGGGGCAGAATGTCGATGCAGTTCTGCCGGGTGTAAAGCCAGCGCAGCATTTGGCGGTCGCGCACGGTCAGCTCGACTTGGGATAGATCGGTGTGAATGTGACCGTGTGCGGTTCCGTTCATCAAGTCGTCACGGTAGTCCGAGTGTTCTAGCCCGAGAATGTGCCCCATCTCCTGGATCAGCACTTCGGCTGTCCTGCTGTGTTCCTCAGAGCCTGGCGGGCGCATCGTCACGCCCATTATGTAACTGGGATTTGAGTTTGATAACTTAGCTACCCCGAGCGCACTTGATGGTAATCCCGTGCCGCTCCAATCAATCACTAATTCCGCTTCGGAAGAACGATTGGTGTAGACAAAGAAATCGTTCGACAGCCCGGCAGTAACGGCCGCGTTGTTCCAGGTATCAAGGGCTTTCTTGATGGTTTCGAGCCAATCATCATCAACTCCCAGTGCCGTGTGATTTGAGTACACTTTTACGGGAAGGCTTTGGGCGGGAATTCGGCGGGGTACGCCATTTAAGTCCCAGAAATGGTAGCCAGGCGGCCGCTCATCCGAGGTAACTTCCCTGTTGTAGAAGTAGGTACTAACCCGCATCTCAAAATAGGCCGACCCGTTATCAGCGTATTTCACGTCGAACCCGAGGTCGTCGTTATAGGTGAGCGGATCGCCCTGCGCGAGCTTCGCGGTTATTCGCAGCCGGCACGATGCACCCGTTGGCAGGTTGATGGTGACCTGGTGGTCCGCGCGGTTGTTGTCATCCACGTAGTAGAGGAACTGCAAGTGATGATGCACGTGCCCGCTGATGATAATGTGCTGGCCTGATTGGTTGACGAACGTTACGTAGCCGTAATCGGCCCACTGGCCGTACCGGGCATTCAGCAGCACGGCGTCGTCATCGTATTGCAGGCTACTCGGAAAGAACGTGACCGATTGGGCACCGACGCGCGCCGCCAGCAAGACCAATACCCAAAGTAGGATGAGGCGCTTCATACACGTTGGCGCGGGTAGTTAAGCTGGGACCGTACGCGCAGCAGCTGTTCCGGCTTCCGGCCGGCATTGCCGCGTACGGTGCGGAAGGCAACCCGAGCGGCCGCAAAGTAAGCATCGTATCGAATACCGCCCTACGCCGCCCCCTCCCCGCTCAATAATGCAGCGTCAGGCCGGCGCCCCAGCCGTACTGGTTGTCGTAGTTGGTGCTCAGGGAGGCGTATTTGCTGACCATATACCGGAAGGCGAGGGTGAACTCGCGGTCGGTGTTGCCGCGGATGTCGAGAAACAGGTTGTTGCTCAGGGGCAGGTCGCGGCGTTCGAGCTGGGCGCGGAGCTGGCCGGTGAGGTCGGTGCGGACTTCGGCGCGCACCAGCAGCGGCAGCATATAGTAGAAGCCTACCTCAGCCTGCCGGCGGAAGTTGCGGTTGTTGGTGGGGGTGCGGCGGTTGCCGCCTTCCTGGTCGGCGGCGGAGCGCAGGGTTTTGTTGTCGCGCAGGTCGTAGCCCACGAAAGCGGACAGAAACTGGCGCTTGTCGAGGTAGCGCAGCAGGTGGGTTTCGGTTTCGTAGTTGCCGCGGTAGGTGGCGCGGCCCTCAAATTCGAGGGCGTTGCGGTTGTTGGAGACGTTGGCTTCCAGAAAGGCGCCCTGCGAGTGGACCGACAGGTCGAGCCACGGGTAGAGCCGATTATCCTCGCGTTTGAGGACGCGGTAATCGGTGCGGGCGAACTCGTTCTGGGGCGTGCCTTCGTAGCTGACGATGCGCGCCATCCCCGCCATCATATGGTAGAGGATGTGGCAGTGGAAAAACCAGTCCTGCGTTTCGTTGGCGTCGAACTCGATGGTGACCGTGCCCATCGACGGAATGTCGAACGTGTGCTTCATCGGCGAGTAGGCGCCCTGCGCGTTCAGGAACCGGAAGAAGTGCCCGTGCAGGTGCAGCGGGTGGCGCATCATCGTCTGATTCTGGAACACCATCCGCACGTTCTCGCCCCGGCGGATGGGAATCTTGTCGGCCTGCGAGAGGGTCTGGTTATCGAACGACCACACGTAGCGCAGCATATTGCCCGTGAGGGTGAGGCGGATTTCGCGCCAGGGCTGCGCCGAGTCGAGCGTGGTGGGGTGCAGGGCGCGGAGCTGGTTGTAGGAGAAGTCGCCGGGGGCGCCGCCCATTCCGGCCATTCCGGCCATTCCGTTCATTCCCTGGTCTTGCAGGCTGCCCATTCCGAGGTCGCCTTTTTCCTGGGCGTTCTGGGGCCGGTCGGCTGGGGTGGGGGCGGTGGCGGCGGGCTGAGTGCCGGCGGGTAGCTGGTTTCCGGCGGGCGGTGTGCCGCCCATCGGCATTCCGTCCATCGGCATTCCGTCCATCTTCATCCCGTCCATCTTCATTCCGTCCATCTTCATTCCGTCCATCTTCATCCCGTTCATCTGGCCGCTGGGCTGGGTCATTCCGGCGCCGCCCATCTCCATTCCGCTCATATTTTCCATCTGGTTCATCTCGCGCATCATCTGGAAGTAGTTGAGGCGGGGCAGGTCGGGGGCTTTCAGGGGCGGGCCGGAGCCGAAGAAGCCGGAGGCGTAGCCGGTGATGTCGGAGGAAGTGGCCCGCAGTTCGGCGGCGCCGGCCGGGGGCACGGTGATGAGCAGGTCGTAGGTTTCGGCCGTGGCGATTTCGAGCTTCCGCACCTCAATCGGCTCCACGTTGATGCCGTCGGCGGCGATGACCCGCATCGGCCCGCCGGCGTATTGGAGCTGGAAGTACGAGGAGGCACTCCCGTTGATGACCCGCAGGCGGACGACCTCGCCGGGCTGGGCATCGGGGAAATAGGCTTTTTCCTGGCCGTTGAGCAGGAATTTGTTGTAGTAGATGTCTGTCACGTCCATCGCCGGCATCCGGCCCCACTCCTGTTTGAGCTTGTCTTTGAAGTAGCCGGCCGCCAGGGCTTCGCCGTAGCTCTGGGTGGCGCCCTTCTGCACGGCGTACCACTCGCCGGCTTTTTTGAGGTAGCGCAGCACCTGGTGGGGGTTCTGGTCGGTCCAGTCGGAGAGCAGCAGCGCGTATTCCTTCATCGCGTACCTGATCTGCCGCGGCTGGATGACGATGGCGCCGTAGAGGCCCACCTGCTCCTGCACCATCGTGTGGGAGTGGTACCAGTAAGTGCCGCTCTGGATGAGCGGAAACGTGAACGTGTAGGTCTGCCCCGGCTCGATGGGCGCCGTGGTGAGGTAGGGCACCCCGTCTTCGCGGTTGGGCAGCAGCAGGCCGTGCCAGTGGACGGAGGTTTCGTGCCGCATCTGATTATGGACCCGGATGACGGCCGTATCGCCCTCGGAGAACAGCAGCGTGGGGGCCGGAATCTGGCCGTTGATGCCGATGGCGTGGCGGGTGCGGCCGGTGAAGTTGACGAGGCGGTCGGCCACGTAGAGGTCGTATTCGACGCGGCGGCCCCCGTAGGTCGCGCGCGGCTGCACGGCAATGGCCTGGCGCTGCGCGTCGGGCGGGGCCGATTGGGTCAGGTACGGCGCCGGGGCGGCGGGCGCGGCTTTTTCGGTGGTGGCGGCGGGCATCGCCATTCCGGGCATCGCCATTCCGGGCATCGTTTGCGCCAGGGCGCGGCCGGCGGCCAGCAGCAGGGCCAGGGTTAGCAGGTGTTTCATAATTACTTTTTCGGAGGGGTAGGTTTACGGCGCGCCGGGTTGTTGTCCTCGAACCGGAAGCTGTCCATCGGGCTGGGCATTGTCATTCCGGGCATTGTCATTCCGGGCATTGTCATTCCGGGCATTGTCATTCCGGGCATCGGGTGGGCGGGCGGGGCGGTGGGTGTTGTTCCGGCTGGTGGCATTGTCATTCCGGGCATATTCATTCCGGGCATATTCATTCCCGGCATCGGGGGCATTGCGGTCTGGGAGGGCGCTTTGCCTGGTCGGGGCTTGCCGGCGCCGGGGCGGGCGGGCGCGGCGGGGGGCGCCATTCCGGGCATATCGGCCATTCCGGGCATCGCCATTCCCGGCATTCCGGGCATCTCGCCCATCGGGCGGTTGGCAGGGGCGGCCTGGCCGCGTGGCGGGCCGGGGGCGGGGGCGTCCATTCCCTCCATTCCCTCCATTCCCTTCATTCCCTCCATTCCCTTCATTCCCTTCATTCCTTTCATTCCCTTCATTCCCTCCATTCCTTCCATTCCTTCCATTCCCTCCATTCCCTTCCTTCCTTTCATTCCCTCCATTCCCTTCCTTCCGTCCATTCCGTCCATTCCCTTCCTTCCTTTCATTCCCTCCATTCCTTCCATTCCTTCCATTCCCTCCATTCCCTTCATTCCGTCCATTTCCTTCATATCTCCGCTTCCGGCGCCGGGTGTCGCCGCCTCGTCGTGCGTCTCGGCCGGTCCGGCATCCATCGGCATTTCCGCCATCGGGGCCATTCCGGCGCGGCCGTGGTGGTCGCCCTTCATCAGCAGGTTGCCTTTCGGGCCGACGCCTTCCACGTACACGAGTTGCGCGCCCCGGTGCCCCGCCACGGAGAGCATTCCCGCCGTCGTCAGGGCCGCCACCAGCACGAGGCTCTCATAGGCCCGCCGCCGGATGACGAAGAAATCGCCCACCCCGCGCAGCAGCAGCGTAATGCCGGCCAGCCACATCGTGTAGCCCGCGTACTGCTCGTGTTCGGCGAACACGGCGGCCGCCCGCGGCCCCAGGCCCATCGGCATCGCGTGGAAGGCCGTACTGGCCGCCACCGCCCCCGCGAAGCCCCCGGCCATCACGGCCAGCGCGATCCAGCGGACCTGCGCCCAGTCTCTAAAAACCAGCAAGGCCTGCAAGCCCGCGCTCAGCAGCAGCAGCACGATGGGCAAATGGACAACCAGCGGATGCAGGTTCGGGAAATCGGTAAACATCGGTCGGAAGAGGTAGGGCCCATCAGGGCCGTTGGTGGTAAGTCAGACGTACGTGCCGGGCCGCGAAACTGCTGCCCCCAAGCGGCGCCAGCTGGTGGGCGGGCCGCCCGGCCAAACACAAAGCGCCCGGCTACGCGGGTAGCCGGGCGCTGGGGTGGAGAGGCCGCAGGCCCTAGTAGCCCTTGTTGGTTTTCAGCCAGTTCTGCAACTCCTTGATTTCCATCATCTGGTCGTCGATGATCATCCGGGCCATATCCAGAATCATCGGGTCGTGGCCGTATTTGAGCGCGGCCTGGGCCATATCGATGGCGCTCTGGTGGTGGTCGGTCATCAGCTGGGCGAAGTCCTGATCGGCGTCGCCGGTGAGCGGGCGCGTGTCCTTGGCTACCTCCATCCGATCCATTGCCATCATCGCGGCGGTGTCGAAGGCCATCACCATCCGGTGTGCATTGTGGCTGGTCAGGAAGGACGTGAACTGCGCGATTTCGGCCGTCTGGGCGGCGATGACGCGGTCGGCGATGGCTTTCATCGCGGCATTGTCGCCACGTGCCTTTTCCTCATTCGCCATATCAAGGGCGCCCTGATGGTGGACGCGCATCATCAGCGCGAAATCGTTGTCGGGGTCCATCGTCATCGTCAGCGCGTCCATCTGCATCATATTCTGGTGCATAATGGTCATCATCCGGTTGGCGTTGTGGGCTTCGACTTTGAGGCCGTTGACGGTCGGCTGCGGATCATCGTCATCTTTTTTACAGCCACCGGCCAGCAGGCCCAGCGTGAGCAGGCCCAACAGCGGGGCACGGAACGGAAAATACAGGTGCATTTTGTGGGGTTAAACGTGGAAGAACGAAAACGAAGAGCGGGGCGGAAAGTTTTTGACCGAGTGCGCGGCGGGACGTACATCATTCCGCGACGGCGCCGAGGAGGGCGCCGGGCTGGGCGCGGCGCCACGCCGTGGGCGTCAGGCCGGTGGCGGCCCGGAACTGCCGGCACAGGTGCGCCTGACTGGAATAGCCCAGGCGCCGGGCCGCGTCCTGCACCGAAACGGCAGGGCGGCTCCGCAGTACCCGCTGCACGGCTTCGATGCGGCGCCGCACGAGGTAGGGCGCCAGGTGCGCCCCCAGCTCGGCGCGGCAGGCGGCGCGGAGCGCGGCCGGCGTACAGCCCAGCCGCGCGGCCAGCCCGTCCGCGCTCAGCAGCGGCAGCCGCTGCGGGTCGGTCTGCAGCACCTCCGTCACGAGCGCATCGAGGCGGTACGCCAACTGCCGCGCGGGCGGGTGCAGGAGCGCGAATCCTACGGCGGTCAGCGCCTCGGCCAGCGCCGGCCACGGCACGGTGGTGGCCGGCTGGGCGACTTCCACCTCGCCCAACTCCACCCGCACGGGCGTCAGGCCCAGGCCCGTCAGGATACGCCGCACCATCAGGATGCAGCGCGGGCACACCATTGCGCGCACATAAAATATCGTGGGGCCGGTGCTCATCCACGCACGGCAGGCAGATGCGGACGAACGCTCACTGCGAAACCGGGCGCCACCACGCCCACGCGCACACACTCGGTGTAGTCGAGGGCCATATGCAGCAGCAGGCCGATGGCCACCAGGCGCGTCGGCTTCGGCACCAGCAGCAGCGCGTACGCCCCGATAGCCCACCACGTGTGCAGCGGGTGAAAGTCGATGCTGCACCGGTTCGGGTCGAAAATGGGCGTGGCGAGCAGGTGGTCGAGGTCCACCAGAATCGTGGCCGCCAGCACCAGCCACGCGCGCAGCCAGCGCGGGCGGTAAAACGTGAAGGCCACCAGGCCGGGCACGGCCACGTGCAGAAAGGCGTGTAGCATACTCGGTCGGGTCAGATGAGGGCCAGCGTTTCAGGGCGGGTGGGCGCAACCATCAGGCGGTTCGCCGAAACGAGCAGAACAGGAAGTTCTGCCGCGTCTGGAAGGGCGTCAGGTGGTCTTCCGTCAGGCAACGGATTTTGGTGAACCCCACGGCCAGCGCGTCGGTCAGGGTTTGCTCGTCGTATTGGCGCACCGGCAGGCCACTGCACGAGGTCGGGCCATCGGTCGAGAAGGTGCCCATCGCCAGCCGGGCGCCGGGTCGGGTGGCCTGCCGCGCGAGGGCCAGGTAGCGGGTGACGGCGGAGCCATCGGTGAGGAAATGAAACGTAGCGCGGTCGTGCCACACGTCAACCGCTTCGGTCGGTTCGAAATCGAGTACGTCGCGTTCGATCCAGGTTACGGCGCTGGCCCGCTCGCCCAGCCGGGCCCGCGCGCGGGCCAGGGCCTGACCGGAAATGTCGAGTACGCTCAGGCGGGTGAAGCCGGCGTCGAGCAGGAAATCCACCAGCCGGCTGTCGCCGCCGCCCACGTCCAGAACGTGGGCGTCCGGGCGCAGACCGAACGAGGCGAGAAAATCCAGCGACGTACGCGGCACGTCCTGGGTCCAGCTCACCTGGTCGGGGCGCCTGGTGGCGTACACCTGATTCCAGTGGGCCGTGAGGTCGGGGCTTTGCATTGGGCAGCGAAGATTTGGCGAAAGGACAGACCCAAGCAGGTCAGGCAGTGGCCGGCGAGGGGGGGGCGCTGGGCGGCGCGGCGGCCAGTGTCAGCACCGGCTCGGCGTGCGCGGCGCGGTACTGGTCCAGCGCCCGCCGGCCCAGCAGCCGGAACACCACCGGCGTCACCACCACGTCGAGCAGGGTCGAGGAAAGCAGGCCGCCCAGGATCACCACGGCCACGGGGTAGAGGATTTCCTTGCCGGCAGCCGTAGCGTCGAGCGTGAGCGGCACCAGGGCCAGGGCAGCCACCAAGGCCGTCATCAGCACCGGCACGAGGCGTTCGAGCGAGCCGCGCACGATCATTTCGTCGGAGAAGGTCTCGCCCTCGTGTTCCACCAGGTGGATGTAGTGCGAGATCATCATAATGCCGTTGCGCGAGGCGATGCCCGTGAGCGTGATGAAGCCCACCAGCGAGGCGATGCTGAGCGTGCCGCTCGTGAGCGCCACCGCCGCCACCGAGCCGATGAGCGCCAGCGGAATGTTGAGCATAATCTGGGCGACGAGCAGCCACGAACGGAAATGCGCGAACAGCACCAGCCCGATACCCAGAAACGAGAACAAGCTGAGCCACCCGATACGGGCGCTCGCCTGCTGCTGGCTCTCGAACTGCCCGCCGTAGGTCAGATAGTAGCCCGCCGGCAGCTTCACGCGCTCACGCACCCGCTGCTGCACCTCCTGCACGGTGGAGCCCAGGTCGCGCCCGGCCACGTTGAGCGAGATGGTGATGCGCCGCTGGGTGTTCTCGTGGTTGATAGTGTTGGGGCCGGGTTCGTAGCTCACGTCGGCCACGGTGCGCACGGGCAGAAAGCCGCCGTCGGGGGTTTCGAGCTGCGCCCCGGCGATCAGGTTAATGTTCTGGCGGAGCGAGTCGGGGAGCTTGACAATCAGCTCGAAGCTCTTCTGCCCGTCCAGAATCCGCGATACCACCGTGCCCTGAAACAGGGTTTGCAGGTCCTGCACCACGCGCCCGCGTTCGAGGCCGTAGGCGCGCAGAGCTTCCGGGCGCGGCCGAATCAGCAGTTGCGGCACCTGCACCTGTTTTTCGATCTGCAAATCGACCACGCCCGGCACCGTGGCGGCCGCCGCCCGCACCTCCGCGGCGTAGCGGCGCAGGTCGAGCAGGTCGTTGCCGAAGAGCTTGATAGCCACCTGCGCCCGCACCCCGCTGAGCAGGTGGTCGAGGCGGTGCGAGATCGGCTGGCCGATGTTCACGGTCACGCCGCGCAGCACACTCAGGCGCTCGCGCAGGTCGGCCAGGATGACGTCCTTGGCGCGCGGCTCCCGGCCGGCTTTTTCCAGCTCCTCTTCGGTCTTGAAGGCAACTTCAATCTCGGAGTTGTTGACCGATTCGGCGTGCTCGTCCAGTTCGGCCCGGCCGGTGCGGCGGGCGGTGTAGGATACTTCGGGCACTTGCAGCATCAGGTTTTCGGCCAGGGTGCCGAGCCGGTTCGACTCCCGGAGCGACGTGCCGGCCGGCGCCGAGAAGTTGACCGTCAGGGAGCCTTCGTTGAAGGGCGGCAGAAACTCGGTGCCGAAAAACGGCACCGCCGCCGCCGCGCCCACGAACAGCAGCGCCGTGACGCCCAGAATCAGGCGCGGGTGGCGAAAACCGAAGGCGAGCAGGCGCGTGTCGCGGGCTTTGAGCCAGCGCACCAGCCCGCTGTCCTTTTCGGCGTGCATCTTCATCTTCGGCAGCAGGTAGTAGCACAGCACCGGCGTGACGGTGAGCGAGACGAAGAGCGAGGCGACGATACTGGTGATGTAGGCCACGCCGAGGGGCGCGAAAATCCGCCCTTCCATCCCGCTCAGCGCGAAAAGCGGCAGGAAGACCAGCACCACGATGATGGTGGCGTACACGATGGAGTTGCGCACCTCCGAGGAGGCTTCGTAAATGACCTGCAAGGCCGGCCGGGGCTGGGGGAGCGCCCGGTTTTCGCGCAGGCGCCGGAAGACGTTTTCCACGTCCACGATGGCATCGTCCACCAGCTCGCCGATGGCGATGGCCAGCCCGCCGAGCGTGAGGGTATTGATCGTGATGCCTGCCGCCTTGAACACCAGCGCCGTGACCAGCAGCGACAACGGAATGGCCGTGAGCGAGATCACCGTCGTGCGCACGTTCAGCAGAAACGCGAACAGGATGATGACCACCAGAATGGCCCCGTCGCGCAGGGCTTCTTCCACGTTGGTGAGCGAGTTGCCGATGAACTCGGCCTGCTGAAACAGGCGGGTGTTGAAGCGCACGTCGGTCGGCAGCGAGGGTTGCAGGTCGGCCAGGGCGGCCTCCACGGCTTTCGTCAGGTCGAGCGTGCTGGCGCCGGGCTGCTTCTCAACACTCAGGATGACGGCCGGGCGGCCGTTCACGCTGCCGTCGCCGCGCTTGAAGCGCGCCCCGAACCGCACCGTCGCCACTTGCCGCACCGTGATGGGCGAACCGGCGGCGTACCCGACCACGATGTCTTCGATCTCGTCCACCGACCGCAGCCGGCCCAGGTTGCGAATAAGCACCTCCGAGCCGCTGCGGTCGAAGAAGTTGCCCGTCGTGTTCAGGTTCGATTGCTGCAACGCGGCCGTCAGGCGCTCAATCGTCAGCCCCACGGCCTGCAGGCGCGGCAAATCCACCAGCACCTGATACTGCCGCGCGTCGCCGCCGATAGGAATCACCTGCGCCACCCCCGGAATGCTCAGCAGCCGCTGACGGACCGTAAAATCGGCGAGGGTGCGCAGGTCGGCGGCCGAGGTGGGCGCCTCCGGCGCTTTGGCCGTGCCCGGCCGCGCGGGTTCAGCCGTCATCCCCACCAGCATAATCTGCCCCATCACGCTCGAAATCGGCCCCAACACCGGCGTGATGCCTTCGGGGAGCTGACCCTGCACGGTTTGAAGCTTCTCGGCCACCACCTGCCGCGCCGTGAAAATGTCGGTGCCGTAGGTGAACTCCACGAACACCATCCCCAGCCCGATGGCCGAGTTCGAGCGCACGGCTTCCACGGCCGTGGCGCCGTTGAGCGCCGTTTCGACCGGGCGCGTCACCAGGGCTTCCACTTCTTCGGGGGCCATCCCCTGGGCTTCCAGGAACACGGTCACGCGCGGTCGGTCGAGGTCGGGCAGCACGTCCACGGGCAGCCCGCGCAGCGTAAAGAAGCCCGCTACCAGCAGCGCCACGGCGAAAGCCAGCGTCAGCAGCCGGTTTTCGAGGGCAAAACGAATGATTCGGTCGAGCATTCAGAAAGTAAATTCAGAGGAACTACGGAAGATCGGCGCGCTTACTTGTGCGGCGCGCTCGGTTTGCGCGATGAGCTATGGGTCCGCACGATCTGCCACTGGCCAGCGGCATTCTTACGCAGCACCGACGTGGCCACGCCGGCGCGTACGATGGGTGCCTTGGCCGCCTCCTTCGGGCCTTTTTTCAGGTTGATGGTGTAGGTATAGGCCTCTTCGGTGAAGGCATACGGCCCGTCTATCTCCACGGCAGCGGTGTAGTCGCTGAACGTGAAGGCGCTGAACTCGCCCAGCTCCGGGGCCAGGTGGTGGGCGGCATAGTGCCGGTAGGTGCCTTCCGCGCCGCCCGATTCGAACACCTGCGCGTTGGCCCCGAACAGCCGGTGCGTACCGGCGGTGTCGAGCCGTTCGACGGCCCGCTGGTACTGCCGAAGAACGGCGCGCACGGCCGCCTCATCGGCGGAAGCGGCGGAAGTGGCGGAAACAGGCGTCGTGGCGGGAGCCGCGCCGGCCGGAGCCTGGGCCTGGACGGCCAGCGTGAACGCCGGACCGAGCAAAAAAGCAATCAGCAGAAAACGCATCGGGAAAACGAAAAAAGATTATTGGTTGAGATACACCGACTTCAACTGGTAGGTATTCGTCGTCACCACGCGGTCGCCCTCGGCCAACCCGCTCAGGATGGCCGTCTGCCGCTCGTCGCCTTCGCCCAGCCGCACGAAGCGCAGCCGGAACGTCTCCGGGGTGGTATGGACAAACACGGCCGGCTGCCCGTTGACATCGGTCACGGCCGACGTGGGCACCACCAGCCGCGGGTGGTCGCCGCGCGCCTGCACCCGCACCTGCACCCGCTGGCCCACGCGCAGAGCCGCGCCGTCGGCGCCCGAATCGGCCACGGCCAGCACCAGCTGGCGGGCCTGGTTGGTGGGGTTCACCACGTTGCTCACCGTCAGCAGGCGGGCGCTCCGGCCGCCGGCGGGGGCGCCGCTGCCCGGCAGACTCTCGACGATGAACTGCGCGGCGCCGGTCACGGCGGGCAAATCATCCGCGAAAACCTGCGCTTCCACGGCCAGCCGGCGGGGGTTGATGACGCGCAACAGCTCCTCGCCGGCCTGCACCTGCTGCCCGGCGGCCAGCGCGAACACGTCCACCGTGCCGCTGACGGGCGCCGTGAGGGTCACCCGGCGCGTTTGGCCCTGGCCGTTGAAGATGCCCGCGTTCTGGCGGGCCTGCCGCAGGCGCAGCTCGGCGGCGATGACGTCTTTGCGGGCGGCGATGTCCTGAATGCTTTCCAGGCGGCGGTACTCCTGCTCGGCGGCCCGCAGCTCGGCCTGGGCGTTGGCCCGGCCCGTTGAGAGGCCCAGCTGGTCGGGCGCGGCCAGGGTCTGGTCGAGGACGCCCAGCACCTGCCCGGCGCGCACCTGCTCTCCCACCCGCACACTCAGCGATACCAGCCGGCCCGCCTGAGGAGCCACCACGCGCCCCTCGCCGCCGGGCATCACCGTCACGGTGCCCAGCAACGAGCGGCGCGTGAGCAGCGCGGTAGTGGCGGCGCGCCGGGTGCGGATGTCGAACAGGAACTGACTTTCCTTGGGCAAGGCCACCTCGTCGGAGGCCGCGCCGGATGCGGCAGGGGCTTTGGCGGCGCCGCCGTGGTCTTCGCCGTTGTGGGCCGCGGCCGGGCGGATGGGCGGCGCCAGCAGCGTCAGCAAGCCAACGCCGGCGCCGGCCACGAGCGGATAGAGGAGCTTTTTTTTGAGCGACTTCATCGGGCAATGGAGGTAGTGGGAGTGGAAGCAGGAGTGGAAGCAGGCATCCGCCGGCGCCGCAGCAGCGCGGCCGTCAGGCCGACGCCGAGCAGCAGGCCACCCAGCGCCAGCAAGCCGCCGCGCCACGTCAGCCAGGGCGTACCGGCGGCCGGTTCGGTGGCCGCGACGAGCGCGGGCAGCTGCTTGCCCACCTCCACGGGTTGCAGCAGCAGCAGGTCGGCGCGCCCGTCGGGGGTGGCGACCTGCGCGGCCAGCGCGTAGGCGCGGTTGGCCGGAAACTGCCCGCTCAGGCGGTAGTCGCCGGGGGCGGTCTCGGTGGCCGTCAGCCGGACGGCGGGCGCCTCCGTGGTAGTGAGCGTGAGCGTGGCCCCGTGGATGGGTTCGTTGGTGACGAAATCGCTCACGAACAGCCGGAGCGTGGCGGGCTGTCCCGCCCGCAGCGGCTCGTAACGCAGCAGCAGTTCGAAGTTGTCGGACTCGGCGCTGGTGGTGAAGTATTTGGCCCCCGGCGCGGTGGTAGGCTTCGGCGCACCGTGGTCTTCGCCGTTGTGCGCGGTCGTCGGGCCGGCCAGTGCCAGAAGCACCAGCGGCAGCACCCACCGGGTGAGCGAGCGGACTGAATTGAAGGAGCGGATCATTGGCCTTGCAGAAAATCAAGTTGAATGAGCGCCTGCCGGTAGCCGCGCACGGCGTCGAGGTAGTCGCTGCGAATCTGAGCGGCCTGTTGCAGGCTCTGAATGAGTATGTAGTAGCTCACGTCGCCGGCCCCGAACAACCGTTGGGCCGTGCGGCTGACGGTCGTGGCCTGCGGCAGCCCGGTCTGGGCGTAGTAGCGCAGCGAGGCGGCAAACTTGCGCGCGTCGGTCGTGGCTTGCGCCCATTCGCGGCGGGTATCGAGTACGGTAGCGGCCCGGCCGGCCTGGGCGGCGCGCAGGCGCGCTTCGGCGGCGCGGTTCTGCGCGCGGTATTGCCAGAAGTACAGGGGCAGGCTGAGGCCGCCTTGCAGCTTGTCGCGGAATGGAGCGTCGCGCGGCCCCTGGTTGAGGTAGCCCAGCGTGATGCCAGGCAACGCGCGGGCGCGGGTCAGGCGCCGGCTCAACTCACCCACCCGCACGGCTTCGGCGGCCACGGCCAGGGCGGGGTTGCGGCTGACCGCCGTGGTATCAACTCCATCGCTGCCTCCCACGAATCGAAGCGTGTCCAGCAGCGGCGTGGTGGCGGGGCGCGTCAGGTCGGTCCCGGTCGTGAGGGGCGCTCCGGCGGCCCGGTTCAGCAGCAGGGCCAGCCGCCGTTGGGCGGCGGCGCGGTCGGCTTCGGCCTGCGCGACGCGGTTGGTGGCTTGCCGGGCTTCGGCTTGCGTACTGACGCGCTGCAAGGCATTCACTTCGCCGGCCGCGAACAGGCGTTCCGAAGCGGCCGCCAGCCCGCGCGTCAGGCTGTCCTGCGTCTGGAGCTGGCGCAGGCGGGCTTCGGCGAGTTGCAAATCGAGGTAGGCCAGCCGGGCGTCGCGCCGCACCGCGTTGCGCGCCAGCGTACCGCTCTGTTCGGCCAGTGTCACCTGGGCGCGGGCCAGCTTTACCTGCCGGCCATACACCGTCGGAAACTCAAACGTTTGCTGCCCGCCCACCGTGAAGAACCCGTTGCCGGGGTTCTCCACGAGCACACCGGGATTAATGAGCGAGAAACTGGCCCGGCGTAGGGCGGCTTGCTCGCGGACGCCTTCCGTCGATTGCCGCACCAGTGGCGAAACCCTAAGAGCTTCTGCCACCGCCGAATCGAGCGAGAGCGGCGCGCCGGGTTGGGCGGGGCTGATGCGGGGCAGGGCCAGCAGCCCTGCCCCGATCAGGAGCCGATTCATAAGTAGCAACCGGGTGGTGGTTATGAATTTTTCACCAAGGCCATTCCGCACTTGGGGCATTTGCCGGGCTTGTCGCTGGCGGAGCCTTCGCACTTCATCGGGCAGATGTAGGCCGCACCCACAGACTTACCAGCACCTTTCGCTTCGGCGGCGGCCAGCTTATCGAAGATCGCGCTGACCGATTTGCCTTTCACCTGGAAGCTGATAACCGCCGTGCGGGCGGCGGCGCCCTCGGCCAGCTTCGCCACGAAGTGGTCGTCGCCGGCGGGCGTCAGTGTCACCGTCGCGGACTTGTTGTCGGTGGTCTGCACCGTGGCCGAGCCGCTCACGCCTTTGTTGGGCGTGACGCCTTCTTTGCCATCGAGCAGATACACGGTCAACTGGCCGGGGGCGGCAACCACCTCGATGTGATACTCGCCGGCCGTGCGCACCGTCCCGCCGTGCGGCGCCTTATGAGTGTGCGATTCGCCCGTGTGCGCGGCGCCGTGAGCGGCGTGGTCGTGTTGGGCGTAGGTGGCCGGAGCCAGCAGCAGGCCGGTGGCCAGCAACGCAAGAAACTTCTTCATCGGATTGAATTGGGGGTAGTTAAAAAAAACGTTGATTCAGGAAGGGCGGCACGTGGCAGGAACTAGGCGTTTTTCACCAGGTCCATCCCGCACTTGGGGCACTTGCCGGGCTTGTCGCTGGCAGAGCCTTCGCACTTCATCGGGCAGATGTAGGCCGCGCCCACGGCCTTGCCGGCGCCGCCGTTTTTGGCTTGCCAGGTCTGGAATTCCTTGATTTCCTTTTGCTGGGCCGTCTTCATTTTCTGCGCCATCTCTTTGAGCTTGGCGTCCTTGCCGTTGGCCAGGAAGGCGTCCATCATCGCCACGGCGCTCTGGTGGTGCGGGATCATCATCGCGGCGAAGTCGGCGTCCACGTTGCCCGATTCGGCGCCCATTCCCTGCATCATCATGTCCATCGCCGCCTTCATCTGCTTGGCGAAGGGGTCGCCCTCCTGGTAGTTGGCCGGCGCGGCGTCGAGGCGTTCGCCGGCCGCTTTCAGCTCGGCGATTTCGCGCTGCTGGTCGGCTTTCATTTTCTCGGCCATCGCGCGCAGGGTGGCGTCTTTGCCCTGGGCCAGCTCCATCTCGGCCATCGCCAGCGCTCCTTTGTGGTGTTCGGCCATCTGGTGGGCGAAGTCGTGGTCGGTGTTTTTGCTCGACGGTGCTTTGCGCATGTTGTCCATCATCTGGGTCATCGCGGCCATCATGCCGCCGCCGGCCATCGCGGCGTGGTCGTCGGCCGTCGCGGCGTGGTCGTGGCCGTCGCCGGAGGTGGCGGCATCGGTGGTGGTCGCCGTCTCGGTTGTGGTAGTCGAGGCGGTGGTTTCGGCTTTGCGGTCACAGCCGCTCAGCAGCAGGGTGCCGGCCGCAGCCAGCGAAAACAGGAGCTTCTTCATCGGGAAACTGAATTGGGGGTTGAAGGAAAAAACTACCCGGCCACTCCGGCCGGCGCTACGTTCACTACGAAGTCGGCCGTCCGGATGGTGCCTTTATGTTGAAATTGCAGGAAGACCCGGTAGCGCCCGGCCTGCTCAAACTGCGTCTGGAAGCCCACGGCCGGGCCTTTGTCGGTCTGGTCCTGCGGATGCACGTGCAGGTACTGCTTCGTGTCTTCGGAGATGATGACCATATGGCCCAGCGCGCCGAGGTAGTTTTCCAGGTCGGTCACGGGCTGGCCGCCTTTGGTGATGGTCGTTTTCAGCGCCAGCGAGGCGCCCACGGTGGCGGGGGCGCTCAGGGTCAGTTCGGCGGCGTAGCCGTCGGCGTTCTGCCAGCGCATCACGTCCTTATCAAACTTCACGGCCGGCCGCTTCGGGCCGCTGACGGTTACGTCCTGCCGGCCGAGTTGGTGGCGGTCGCCGTCGGGCGTGTAGTCCTGAAACAGCACATAGTCGCCGCCGGTCTTGAAGGTGAACTCCTGCGTGTAAGCGCCATCGGCCCCGAACGTGGGATGCTCGTGGAAAAACTCGCTCAGGTCTTTGGAGACCATAATGAGGTGAATCTTCTTCTCGTGGACCAGCGCCAGCGGCACGGGCGCGTCGGGCGCGGCCTTGTCGACGGGCCGGAACGTGAGCCGCACGGGCTTACCGGCTTCCACGGTTTCGGGGGTGCGGGTCAGGCGCATCTCGAAGGTGCGGCCCGAGCCGGCCACATTGTCGGTATGTTCCAGGTGCATTCCGCACTTGGGGCAGTTGCCGGGCTTGTCGCTCACCACTTCCGGGTGCATCGGGCACTGGTAGATGTGGGCGGCGGTGTGCGCCGCGCCGGAGCTGGCGGGGGCAGGTTTAGTCGCGACCTGTTCGGTCTTCGAGCTATCGGAAGAGCAGGCCGAGGGGCCAAACGTCAGGGTGGCCAGAGCCAGCCCGATCAGAGGGAGACGAAGCATCTGAAAAAGAAAAAACGGACGGAGGGAAATCAGGTCAGGTGTGCGCCTGCTGCCACAGCACGAAGGCCAGGATACTTGCCAGCAGGGCATACAGCCCGATACTGACCAGGCGGCTCCACCCCGACGGCGGGGGCGGATCGCTGGATTGGCAGCAGCTTTTCAGGGCCATAGCCAAAGAAGAAGATGGAGGAACGCGATGATGAGGCACGAAAAAAGGCCCGCCCCGCGCCGGACATAGCCGGGCGGGCGCGAACCTTTTCAGACAGCGTCCATCAAACGATCAGCGAGCGCAGAAAAACCCGGATATCGGGAATCTTGGGCGGCAGGTGGCGCGAGTGAGCCAGCCGCACGGCGAGGGTGCGGTCCCACGCGCCGGCCCGCTGGGCCGGCTGCCAATTAAAGACGCTCGGCGGCACGTCGAGCGCCTGGGGCGCGTCTTTGAGCAGCTTCGCCAGCAGCCCATCGGAAAGGTTGGCCCACTTCGCCGCCTTTTCGTGGGTGCAGGTCTCAGCCTTCTTCGACGGCTTGCCTTGGGCTTCGGCCGCCTTCCTGGCGCAGCAGCTATGCTGTTCTGCTTTCGCGGCAGGCGCCGCCGCGATCACTACGCCCGTATCGTGCGACGGCCCGCACCACACCGCGCACACGCCCAGCAGCCCCAGCGCGCTCACGAAGAGCGCGAGCAGCGCAAAGGCCGTAACGCGGCACTGACGACGGGTGAAGGTGAACATCGGCGGGTGTGTGTAACGGCAAAGATAGCGGGCGAGGTTCGGAGCGTTGGGTAGCGACAATGCTTCCCGGCGGCGAAACAGGCTACTACGCGGCTGTTACGGCCGTTCGGCTGCGGAATTGTGTAAGGGGGAGGGCAGGATTGTGCAAGGTGGCGACGCGCGGCTTGCTGGCGAATTAAACTGTCGGAACTGTCCGCTTCGTAAGCCAAAGTGGTTCGAGAGGGCGCCAATCGTCTTGAAGAACTTTGGCAATCTCCGCTTTCAGGTCATCCAGGGTGGAGCCAGTAAACTCATAGGTTTTACCCACCAGAAGCCCGTCGTACGGAAACCACGACAGGTGCTCAATATGTGCTGCCTGGAAACCAGCCAGCCCCGAAAGGTACTTGCGCCATTCGGCAGGCTGTGCTTCGTCCCAGCCAGAGTATAGGCAAATGGTGTAGGAAGGTGACTCTGCCAGTTCCAGGATATGGCCGTAGTACACCACGTACCGGAAATCCCGATCAGCTAAATGCTGAATGTCCAACCGGTTTTCAAACACGCCGCGCTTCTGGTAATTGGGACCAAATGCTTCTGTGACGGCGGATGCCAGCCCCTCGGCAGTAACCTGATTGAGTAATTGTTGCGCCGCTGCCAACTGGGCGCGATTGCGTTGGGCGAAGTTGAACGCTTGGGTAAAAGCGTCGGAGTGCGTACCGCTCATCTGATTGAGGTAGTCGAGAAAGTGCAGGAGTACGGGTAGGTAACGTGGATTCACCCGGTGAATCGCTTTGCCCAAACGGGCTTCAACGGCCTGGGCCAACTCCTGATGCGAGACGTACACCCACGGTGACGGCAGCGATTCCGGCTGTAAGCCCAGCACGATCCCCGTCTTATGCGCGAGAGCGGGGATGCTTTGCCAGTAGTTATCCAAGTCGTTGGCGAGCCAATGATTGACCTTGTTTTCGATCAACAACCCGAATGTCGCCCCGTGTAGGGAGCGGTCGGCGGGGCCATCGTGCAACAACAGGTCGAGCCATTGCCCGTGTAGCATCGGGTATTCCCGCGCCACCCTGACCGGCCCCGGCAGCGTGGGCCGCACAAAGCTCGACCCCCGCTTTTCCAGAGCAAGCACGTCAAATAACGCTTCGGTGAAAAGGGTGCCGAGGCCGTGCGGTTCGTCAGAGCGAAAAAAGAAAGCGTACGTGTTGCTCAACGGCAACTCGCGGCGCTCAATGCCGGCGATGGAAAAGAAGGTCGGAAGAGCTTCGGGCAGCGCCGGCCAGCGGGCCGTGCGCAGAAACGCTTGCAGGGAAGCCGGATGAAATGAGTTCACCCGACAAAGGTACCAGCGGAGAGCATTTTGCAACCAGCCGTATTTTTACGGCGTTAGGCCCACTCTCCAACCGCTCCACATCCGATGAAATACTCCGGCAACACCCTTTCCAAACCCGTCACGGGGGCCGAAGCGCGGCGGCTGCGGCAGGCACTCCGAACGGGCGGTTAGCGGCAGAATTGTGTAAGGGCGAGGGCAGGATTGTGCAAGCCACTGACTCCTTCGTGTTACTCAGCCGATGGTTCTGTTGGCTTTAAGTCACCACCGTTCCAGTGATCCGACCCTACGTCGGGGTCGATCAGGTAAGCCGCCCCTCGCGCTAGATGGAGAGCTACCTTCTGCATTGCCAAGCTGGGCTTCCCTTTTTCCATTGGCTCGCTGTACAGGATATCCGCGTGCATCGGCAAGCCTGCGTCTGTGGTGGTCACCGGTAAAGTAACGGCAATCTCCTGAGGTGGCTGCTGATCGTCGAGCGGGCTGGCTCTCACCTTTACCCAGAACGACCCGGTTCGGCTGTCGCTGGTCTGCACCAAGCGCGTCGCCATTGAAACCGCCGAGGCGTAAATCGCGGCCAACCCCTTGTACGTCTGGTATGGAATGCCCAGCGACCGCGCGTGTCGCTTGCAGAAGTGCGCGTCAGTATAGAACAGCCGCAGCACCGAGACATCTGAGCGGACGGGTTTACCCGGCCGATCAGGTGGTGGCATAAACGCCTCTGGTTTCAGCGTACCGTTGCTTTTACACCAGAGCGGATGGACAATGCCCCGAACCAGCGTCTCGGTTGGCTCGACGTTACGCGGAATAAGCGTAGAACTGCTCATCCGCAACCGTAAACCCGTAAAGACCTGCCAGCAGCTCGTGAATCGCGCCCAGTACGCCTGCATCCGGGTACGGCACGTTGCCCCCGCTGTCGCCGTGTTCGTCATCGTACTCGTAGAAATAGGCCCACTCCGTGTCGCCCATTTCCACGCGCAGGAATCGGTCAGGCGCCGCTTCCCATTCCAGCGTGATGGTGCCGTAAGGGGTTGGCGTCAGGCTTTCCTGATGCAGCCGTTGCACGGCGTCGGGGCTTAGCTCCGTCAGCAGCCGGTGGACGTTCCCGACCGTCTGCACCGAGGGGCCGGTACCGCCGTAGCCATCCCAATCGTCGGCCAACTCAGCCAGTTCTTCCACGTGTTTGCAGAGGAGCCCTCGATGATAAGCCGCTGGCGACAGGCCGTCAGCGTCGGGCGAGCGCGGGGCAGACCGGGCGTCGAGCCAGACCGGTTTTCGCATTGCCTCGCTGGCAGCAGAAGAAATAGGGCGCACAGCGACTACCTGCACCATTGCGGGCTGAATAAAAGCGGGAGCAGCACTCATTGGGGTAGGTTAATCAGGTCGAGGATGGCGGGCTGTAAAATGCGGCGCAGACGCGCTTTGTTCTGTTCGTGCGCCGCCTGCAAAACCTGGCGCAGGTAACTTCCCTGGTCTAACTGCAAGTGGGCGCTCAGGTCGAGCTGACTGGCGAACTGATGTACGAGATAATGGCTGATGGTGGCGACCGGGCGGCCGTTTTGCGTGGATGTCAGGTGCAGCCGGTCGAAAAACGGAACCCCGTCGGCTTCGTGTTGCACGTTGAGCAATAATTCGCTCATCGGGCTTTCAAAGAAATGTTCGGGCAGGTAGGGCTGGTCGCGTTGGTAGATGGCATTGAGTGGAAGCGGCCCCGGCCCTACCCATTCCAGCTCATCTACATAGTGAAGGGCGCAGCCGAGTACCACCATATTCACCAGATGGGGCGCGAGCTGCGCGGCGAGCTGGTCGAACAGCTCGCGGAAGTCGTCCCACCGCTCATACCGCATTGTGTGCAGCGAGAGCGACACGCGATCCGGGGCATTACGGCCGGTCAACACCCGCACCACGTTGCCTTGTTCGTAGCGCGTGAACTGAAACCCAACATCCTCCACACGAGGAGCGGTCGGTTGCATCCGAAACGTATCCTGGTTGCCTTCCAGCTGGACCTGGAACTGCCTGATAAGCTCAAACTGGTTGAAGTAGCCGTCAAGCGGTGGGCGTAACACCCCCTGGAACCGCACCGGCTCGATGAACGGCGAGCCGAAAAACAAGCTAATGACCGCCTCCTTGATCGCGTGCCGGTCGTTGCCCAGACGGATCAGGTCTTTCAGGGGGAGTTGGGCAGGGAGGGGGGGGGGAGCCACGCGACAAAACTAGTCAGCGGCGCCGTACCGCGCCTAGTAAAGCAGGTGGCAGGTCGTGCTGATGACGCCGCCGCCGAATCTTACAAGCCCCACCGCCTAATCCCGCACGCCCACCGGGTACCAATCAGCCGTTCCACCGGGTTGTTTTGCCGACCGAAAGCCTGACGCTTTCCGGCCCCGCCTGATGACCTCACCTGAACCGGCCCCCACGCCCACCACCACGGCCACGCTCCCCATCGAGGGGATGACGTGCGCCTCGTGCGCCAACTTCGTGCAGCGCGCGCTGACCAAGACGCCCGGCGTCCGCACGGCCTCCGTCAACTACGCCACCGAGAAGGCCACCGTCGAGTTTGACCCGGCCGCCGTCTCTCCCGCCGGCCTGCGCGCCGCCGTCGAGGGGGCGGGGTATGGCGTGGGGCCGGAACCCGCCGCGCCCCCTGCTCAGTCCGGCGGCGCGGCGCAGCCCGCCGCCGAGGCCGCCGATACCACCGATGCCCGCAAGGCCGCCGCGTATGCCGCGCTCCGGCGCCGGTTCTGGGTAGCCGCCGCGCTCACGGCCGTGGTGATGCCGCTCTCGATGCTGGCAATGACCGACTGGGCGATGGCGCGCGTACCGATGGCGGCGCTCAACTGGCTGTTGTTGGTTCTGACGCTGCCGGTGCTGCTGTACAGCGGGCGCTCGTTTTTCGTGGCGGCCTGGAAGACTTTTCGCCACCGCACCGCCACGATGGATACGCTCGTGGCCGTGGGTACGGGGGCGGCGTTCCTGTACAGCCTGCTGGCCACCGTGGCGCCCGGCTGGCTGACGCGGCGCGGGGTGCCGGCCGACGTGTACTACGACACTACGGCCACCATCATCACGCTCATCTTGCTCGGCAAGCTGCTGGAAGCGCGGGCCAAAGCGCGCACCGGCGAAGCCATCAAAAAGCTCGTGGGGCTGGGCGCCAAAACGGCCCGCGTGGTGCGGCCCGATGGGTCGGAGGTGGAAGTCGCCATCGGTCAGCTCCAAATCGGGGATGAAGTGGCCGTGCGCCCCGGCGAGAAGATCGCCACCGATGGCGTGGTGCTCACCGGCGCGTCGGCCGTGAACGAGGCGATGCTGACGGGCGAGAGCCTGCCGGTGGAAAAGTCCGCCGGTGATGAGGTGTTCGGCGCTACGCTCAATACGACGGGCGCGCTGCGCTTCCGCGTGACGAAGGTGGGCGCCGATACGCTGCTCGCCAGCATCGTGCGGCTCGTGGAAGACGCACAGGGGTCGCGCGCGCCGATTCAGCGGCTGGCCGACCGGGTGAGTGGCATTTTCGTGCCGGTGGTGGTGGTGATCGCGGTGCTGGCCTTTGTGGCGTGGTTCGACCTCTCGCCGGCCGGGCAACGGCTGCCGATGGCCTTGCAGGCGTTCGTGGCGGTGCTCATCATCGCCTGTCCGTGCGCGCTGGGGCTGGCCACGCCTACGGCTATTATGGTGGGCACGGGCCGGGCCGCCGCGCGCGGCATCCTGATCCGCTCGGCCGAGAGCCTGGAACGCGCTTACGCCGTGAATACCGTACTGCTCGACAAAACCGGCACCCTCACGAAAGGCGAGCCGGCCGTGACCGATTTTTCCCCGCTTCCCGGCCAGGATGGGGCGCACCTGCTGGCGCTGGCCGCCGCCGTCGAGCGCCATTCCGAACACCCGCTCGCGCAGGCCGTCGTGCGTTACGCCGAAGCTACCGCTACGCCCCGGCTGGATGCGGCCGTTGCCGACTTTCAGGCCCATACCGGGCGCGGGGCCGGCGCCACCGTGGCCGGGCAGGCGGTGCTGATCGGCTCGGAGCGGCTGCTGACCGAAGCCGGCGTAACGATTCCGCCGGCCGTGCGCGCGGCCACCGACCGACTACGCGCCGACGCCCGGACGGTGCTGCTGCTGGCCGTGGACGGTCAGCCCGTGGGCGTCTTCGGCGTGGCCGACGTAGTGCGTGATTCCTCTGCCGAAGCCGTCGCGCGCCTGCACCAAATGGGCCTCGACGTGGTGATGCTCCCCGGCGACAATGCCACTACGGCCGCCGCCATCGCCCGGCAGGTGGGCATTACCCGCACCTTCGCCGACGCGCTACCCGCCGACAAAGCCGGCAAGGTGGCTGAGCTGCAAGCCGAAGGCCGGATAGTGGCAATGGTCGGCGACGGACTGAACGACGCCCCCGCGCTGGCCCGCGCCGACGTGGGCCTGGCCGTGGGTACCGGCACCGACGTAGCCGCCGAGGCCGCCGGCATCACGCTGCTGCGCGGCGAGGTGGGCGGCGTGGCCGAAGCCATTGACCTCTCGCGGCGCACGATGCGCGTTATCCGTCAGAACCTGTTTTTCGCTTTCATCTACAACGCGCTGGGCATCCCCATCGCGGCGGGCGTGTTGTACCCCGTCACGGGCTGGCTGCTCTCGCCGATGATCGCCGCCGCCGCGATGGCGCTCTCGTCGGTGTCGGTGCTCACCAACTCGCTGCGGCTGCGCGGGAACGCCTGACCTTCACCTTATACTCGATAATCACAATGGACCTGACCCAATGGCTTGTTACTATCGGCGGCCTGGCGCTGGCCGGTGCCGTGCTCTGGTACTTTTTCGCGCCCGTCGCCGGTGAAGGCGCCAGCGTAGGCCGCGCCGCGCCCGTGGCGGCCGGAGCACCGCAGTCGGTGGATGTGGTGGTCGAGGGTGGTTACTCGCCGGCCACCATCGCGCTGGCGGCCGGTCAGCCCACGCGCCTCAACTTTACGCGGCAGGAGGATAGCGATTGCTCGGCCGAGCTGCTGATTCCCGACTTCCACATCCGCCGCGAGCTGCCCGCTTTTCAGACGACCACCATCGAGCTACCCGCCGCGCCGGCCGGCACCTACCCGTTCACGTGCGGGATGGGAATGCTCAAAGGCCGGCTCGTGGTCACCTAACGCCCCCCAATGGCCTCCCTCGTCGCCGCCCCGCCCGCGCCCGGTACGCACCGGTTCTTCATTCGGAATATGGTCTGCCCGCGCTGCGTCATTCTGGTGCGCGAAGACTTGAACGATCTCGGCTACGACGTGGCCGATGTGGCGCTGGGCACGGCCGACGTGCGCCTTCCCGCTGATGGGGCGCCGTTGCCCGACCCGGCGCCGCTGCGCGCCGCGCTCCACGCGCTCGGCTTCGAGCTGCTGACCGACCCGCAGGATCAACTGGTCGAGCAGGTCAAGGCCGCCGTCATCGAACTGGTGCATTTCCCGGCCGCCGACGCCCGTGCTTACAACACCTCGCACTACCTGAGCCAGAAGCTCGGCCGCGACTACCGCGCCCTCTCGCACCTGTTTTCGGCGCGGATGGGGATGACGCTCGAAAAGTACATCATCCGCCAGCGGGTCGAGCGGGCGAAGGAGCTGCTTTCCTACCCCGACGGTGCCACTATCGCCGACGTGGCCGCGCAGCTCGGCTACTCGTCGGCGGCGCATCTGGCGAACCAGTTTCGGCAAGTCACGGGAATGTCGCCGACGGCCTTTCGGGCGCTCGGTGGCGGCAGCGCCGGCCGCCAGCCGCTCGACGCCCTAGGGCGTGGGGACAATTAATTTCGATCTGGCTTTGCTGGATGACAAAGCGCCGCTACGA
>ERZ1066122.199-NODE-199-length-65970-cov-21.418342_pt1 | contig 65970 bp, 56 predicted proteins | sample MGYA00382769_ERZ1066122 | MGnify/ENA primary metagenome ERZ1066122 (study PRJEB33369, sample SAMEA5778352) | biofilm metagenome | biome: Industrial cooling water; feature: Water cooling tower basin; material: Biofilm | place: United Arab Emirates | collected... | reverse complement strand
CCCAGATCATCACCTTCGGCAAGCTGAAGGCCCGCGCGGTGCTGCGCGACTGCGGCCGCATCCTGCAGATGAGCTATGGCCAGGTCGACCGGTTGTGCAAGATGGTGCCGAACCATCCGACCGACCCGTGGACACTGCCCCGCGCGCTCAACGGCGCTGCCGATTTCAGCCACGAATACCACAACGACAACGAGGTCAAGCGGCTGGTCGATCTGGCCATGCAGCTGGAAGGGTTTCCGCGCAACAGTTCCACCCATGCCGCCGGCGTGGTGATCGGCGACCGCCCGCTGGCGCAACTGGTGCCGCTCTACCGCGATCCGCGCTCCGACATGCCGGTGACGCAGTACGACATGAAGAATGTCGAGAGCTCCGGTCTGGTCAAGTTCGACTTCCTCGGGCTGAAGACGCTCTCGGTGCTGCGGAAGGCGGTCGACCTGCTGGCCCTGCGCGGAATTGCGGTCGATCTGGGCGCGCTCGCATGGGACGATCCGGCGGTCTACGATCTGCTCAAGCGCGGCGACACGGTAGGGGTGTTCCAGCTCGAATCCGAAGGGATGCGGCGCACCCTGACTGCGGTCAAGCCGACCAAGTTCGAGGACATCATCGCGCTCGTATCGCTCTACCGGCCCGGGCCGATGGACAACATCCCGCTGTTCGGCAAGCGCAAGGCGGGCGAGGTGCCGATCGAGTACCCGCATCCCAAGCTCGAAAGCATCCTTGCCGAGACTTACGGCATCTTCGTCTACCAGGAACAGGTCATGCAGGCGGCGCAGATCCTCGCCGGCTACTCCCTCGGCGATGCCGACCTGCTGCGTCGGGCCATGGGCAAGAAGGTCCAGGCCGAAATGGACGCCCAGCGGCAGCGTTTCGTCGACGGGTGCAGGGAGCATTCCGACATCGCACCCGGCCGCGCCAACGAGCTGTTCGACCTTATCGACAAGTTCGCCGGATACGGCTTCAACAAGTCGCACGCCGCTGCCTATGCCCTGCTCGCCTATCAGACCGGCTGGCTCAAGGCGCACTATCCTGAAGAGTTCTACGCCGCCTCGATGTGCTTCGATATGCACCAGTCGGAGAAGCTGGCGCTGTTCGTGGATGATGCGCGAAGGAACGGCATTGCCGTGCTGCCGCCCTGCATCAACGCCTCCGAGGCCGAGTTCACCGTGGAGCAGACCGAGGACGGCCACGCGGTCCGCTATGCCCTGGCCGGGATCCGCAACGTGGGCGAAAAGGCGATGGAAGCGCTGGTGGAGGAGCGGCAGGCACACGGTCCGTTCGGCACTCTGAAGAACCTGTTCGAGCGCCTGCCCAAGGGCTCGATGAACAGCCGCCAGCTGGAAGGGCTGGTGTGCGCCGGCGCGCTCGACGCGCTCGATCCCGACCGGGCAAGGCTGCACGCCAACATCGACCTGCTGCTCGCCGTCGCCGACGCCGCCACTCGCGAACGCGAGAGCGGGCAGGCCGGCCTGTTCGGAGCCGACGACGCTGCACCGGAGGACCTGCGGCTGCGCGAGGCAGCGCCCTGGACCCGGCCCGAGCGGATGGCGCGGGAGCGGGAGAACTTCGGCTTCTATTTCTCCGCCCATCCGGTGCAGCAGCACTGGCAGGTCGCCTCGGCCAACGGTGCCCGCACCTGGCAGAGCCTGATGGAAGCGGGCAGCGGCGGCGGCGGGCGCAGCCAGGCGGTCATGGCGGCCATGGTCGAGGGCGCGCGCAAGGGGCAGACGCGCAAGGGCAGGGACTTCATCCGTGCCGATTTTTCCGACCAGACCGGCCAGTTCAGCGCCGCCTGTTTCGAGGAGAGCCTGGTCGAGAGTTTCCAGCGCTGGGCGAGCGAGGCGACCTGCGTGCTGCTGACGGTGGAACTCGATGCTGCGAGCGCGGATGAGCCGCCGCGCATAACCGTTCGCGGTGCCCGCCCGATCGAGGAGGTGCGCGGCGCGGCGCGGATGCTGCTGCGGCTGGACATCCACGATCCGGCCGCGCTGGCGGACCTGAAGATGGCGCTGGCCCCGGGCAAGCCCGGCCACGGCGAGGTTCTGGTACGGCTGCGGACCGGCGGCGAGGACGAACCGCTGCTGCGCCTCGGGTGCGATTTCGCGCTCGACGGTGACCTGGCCGAGTTGCTCGCCTCAGTGCCGGGGATCGCCGAGGTCTCGCTCGGCACCCGGCGCGGCATCGGCAACCTGCGCCTCGTCGCCTGATGGGCCAGGGCGCTCGAACACGCCGGAATGCCGCGCGAACAGCATCAGCACCGTGGGCGCGAGCAGCGTGTTCCACAGGTCCTTCACGCTGGCGGGCAGGTTGACCGAACCCGAGCGCAATCCGGTGGCCAGATCCCACGCCTCTCCGGCCACGGCGGCGGCGAGCACCACCAGCCACGGCTTCCACTCGCGGGCCTTCCACCCGAACAGCAGGCAGGCCCCGAGGAACAGGGCCAGAGCCACGTAGATGTGCAATGCATCGCGGGCGAGATCGGTGTGCTCGACGATGAGCCGCTTGGCTTCCTGAAAGGCACTCATGGGCTGTGCCTGGGCGAGATTGCCAACGGGTGCAAGCGTGGGCATGAACCTGGCGGAGGAATCGACAGGAGAGGACAAGGCCATGCTCGGAGCGATGCAGGACTGGACCATGCGCGTGACCGCAGTGATCGATCACGCCGCGCGCGAGGCCGGCAATCGCGAGATCGTCACCCGCTGGGCCGACGGCAGCGAGACCCGGACCGACTGGGCCGGGATACGCAGCGATGCGCTGAAGATGGCGCAGGCCCTGACGGCGCTCGGCGTGAAGACAGGCGACCGGGTGGCCAGCCTCGCCATGAACCACTCGCGCCATCTGGTCAGCTGGTATGGCGTAGCCGGCATGGGCGGGGTGCTGCACACCGTCAACCCGCGCCTGTTCGACGATCAGCTCGAATACATCGTCAACCACGCAGAGGACCGCGTGCTGATCTACGACGCGGCCTTCCAGCCGATCGTCGACCGAATGAAGCCCCGCTGGCACACGGTCGAACACTATATCTGCTTCGATGCGGGTGAACACGTCCCTGCGTTCGAGGACTGGATCGCGGCGCATGACGGCGACTTCGCCTGGGTCGAAGGCAGCGAGCGCGATCCCTGTATGCTGTGCTACACCAGCGGCACGACCGGGCACCCCAAGGGCGTGCTCTACGAACACCGCTCGACCCTGATGCACGCGATGGCCGGCCTGCAGCCCAGCGCGTTCAACTTCAGCCCGTCGTCGGTCATGCTGCCGGTGGTGCCGATGTTCCATGCGGCCAGCTGGGGCCTGCCCTATGCCGGCGCGATGGCGGGGATCAAGTTCGTGTTCAGTGCGGTGAACGACCCGGCTGTGCTGCACGATCTGATGATCCGCGAAGGGGTGACGGACAGCGCCGGGGTGCCGACGGTGTGGCTCGCCCATTTCCAGTATTGCGACAGGGAAGGCATCGACCTGCCACCCTTGCGCGCCGCGACCATCGGCGGTTCCGCCGCGCCCAGGTTCATGATCGAGCGGCTGATGAGGAACGGCACCCGGGTGCAGCACGCCTGGGGAATGACAGAGACCTCGCCGATCGGCACGGTCGGTTCGCCCACCTGGGACTGGGACCGGCTCAGCTTCGACGAGAAGGTCGCCAAGACGGCAATGCAGGGCCGCCCGATCTTCGGGGTGCAGCTGCGGACTGTCGATCTTGGCGACATGGCCACCGAACTGCCGCGTGACGGCAAGACCAGCGGCGCGCTCCAGATCCGCGGGCCCTGGATCATCCGGCGCTATTTCAAGGCTGAGCAGGATGCGACCAGCGACGAGGGCTGGTTCGACACCGGCGATGTCGGCATCATCCATCCCGATGGCACGCTGCAGCTGACCGACCGGACCAAGGACGTGATCAAGTCCGGCGGCGAGTGGATCAGCTCGGTCGAACTGGAGAACGCGGCGGTCGGCCATCCCGCGCTGGCGGAGGCGGCGGCGGTCGGCATCGCTCATCCCAAGTGGGACGAGCGCCCGGTGCTGTTCTGCGTCAAGAAGGCGGGGGCAGAGGTAACGGCGGAAGACGTGCTCGACCACCTCAGGCCGCTGGTTGCCAAGTGGTGGCTGCCCGACGCGATCGAGTTCGTCGATGACATTCCGCACACCGCGACCGGCAAGATCAGCAAGAAGGACCTGCGCGAGCGGTTCAAGGATTACAGGCTGGCGGAATAGCCCTCCCCCAGGGGAGGTATTGGAGAGCACAATGACCACTTACATCGATCCTTCGGCGGGCAACTTCGCCGCGTTCAAGGCCCTGCCGCGCGACGAGCCGATCCATATGCTCAACCTGCTGCTCTACCGCGATCACGCGGCCTATCCCGAAGGGCACGAGCACCACGGCAAGGGCTGGACCGGACGGCGCGCCTACGAGGAATACGGCAGGACCAGCGGCCCGATCTTTCGCCGGGTGGGCGGCAGCATCGTGTGGCGGGGCGCGTTCCAAACCATGGTCACCGGCCCGGAAGACCGTGCCTGGCACGACGGGTTCGTGGCGCAGTACCCGAACAGCGCGGCGTTCTTCGCAATGATCAAGGACCCCGACTACCAGCTCGCCGTGGTCAACCGCACCGCCGCGCTGGTGGACAGCCGGCTGATCCGCTTCGCGCCAGGCGAAGCGGGGGAAGGGTTCTAGGTTCCTCCCCGTCGGGGGAGGACTAGATCAACCGCAACTGGCCGCCTACTTCCGGCGCCACAAACCGCGAACAGTCCAGTTCGTAGCGCTCATTCCCGATCCCGGCCCTTTTGCGGGCAAGGCGGAAGCGGGTGCGGAAGAGGTCCGCCCACGTGCCCTGAGCCCTGAAGCGGGTGCCGAAGCGGGGGTCGTTGTCGCGCCCGCCGCGCATGTCCTGCACGATGCTCATCACCTTGCCTGCGCGCTCGGGGTAATGAACGGCGAGCCATTCGCGGAACAGCGGCGCAACCTCGTGCGGCAGGCGCAACGGAATCCAATTGGCCGAGCGCACGCCCGCCCCGCCGGCGCGTTCGAGGATGCTCTCCATGAATTCGTCCGTGATCGCCGGGATCACCGGGCTGACCGAACAGTGCGCCGGCACCCCCGCCGCCGCCAGTTTCTCCAGCGCCGCGAGACGTTTGGCGGGCGAAGCCGCGCGCGGTTCGAGCTTGCCCGACAGCACCGGGTCAAGGCTGGTGACGGAGATCGCTACCGCCGTCAGCCGATCGCGCGCCAGCTCGGCCAGCAGGTCGAGATCGTCCAGCACCCGGTCTGATTTGGTGGTGATCGTCACCGGGTGGCGTAGCTCCAGGCACAGCTCGAGCACCTGCCGGGTGAGGCGATAGCGGCGCTCGATCGGCTGGTAGGGGTCGGTGTTGGTCCCCATCGCGATCGGACGAGGCGCATAGCTCTTCTTCGCCAGCGTCTCCCGCAGCAGTCGTGCGGCATCGGGCTTGGCGAACAGCCTGGTCTCGAAATCCAGACCGGGCGAGAGGTCGTGGTAGGCGTGGGTCGGGCGGGCATAGCAATAGACGCAGCCGTGCTCGCAACCCCGATAGGCGTTGACCGAGCGGTCGAACGGGATGTCGGGGGACTGGTTGAAGCTGAGGATCGACTTCGGGCGCTCCTGCGTCACCGTTGTCCGCAGGGCCACCGGGGGGCCGTCGAGCGCGGCGACGTGTTCACGCCAGTCCCGATCCGCCTCGCGGGTGTTCAGCCCGAACCGCGTCGGAACGGCACCCGATTGTGCGCCGCGCCCGCGAATCGGATCGGTCGGAGGGGTCGACATGGTTGGAACATAGCACGAACAGAGCGGCTCGGCCAGCCATGGCCGCAGGTTCGCCCGCCCTGTTCGGGTCAGTCTGCCCGGCTGAGATACACGCCGCCGCCGCCGCCCAGTTCAGGGAAGGTCGGCCACTGGCCTTGCGCCAGAGCCACCCGGCTTTCCGAGCGGCCGCCCGCCTGCCGCTCGTACATCCAGTAGTTGCGCATCACGATGGCGACATAGCCGCGCGTCTCCCAGTAGGGGATGCTTTCCATGTAGAGCAGGGCATCGCCCTGGTCGCGCACTTCGCCGTTCCAGCGGGTCACGGGCGTCAGACCCGCGTTGTAGGCGGCCATGATCTTGGGCAGCAGACCCTGGGTCGCCCGGCTGTCGCGCAGCATGGCGAGATGCTCCTGCCCGAATGCAAGGTTGACGTCGGGTCGGTTGAGGTCGCCCGCGCTGCCGGAGACACCGAGCTTGCCGGCATGGTCACGCGCAGCAGCGGGCATGATTTGCATCAGCCCGCGCGCACCGGCCGGGCTGACGGCGCTGGCGCGGAAGACCGATTCCTGCAGCGTGTGGGCGTAGGCGAGCGCCGGGTCGACCTTCCACCCGCCCACCGGTTGCCAGCGCGGGGCGGGATAGCGCAGGGCCGGCTCGGCGCTGGCACCGCGAGGGGCGTTGTGCGCCATCCACAGCTGGGTCGAGGGCAAGCCCATTTCCCGCGCGAGACGGGAAAGCGAGTCGTAGTGCGCCGGGTCGCCGATCCGCGCCTGGTGGCGCAGCACTTCGTCGGCGAGTTCGTCGCGGCCGATCTCCGACAGGGCGACGGCGGTGCGGATGTTGGCGTTTTCCCGCAGGCGCTGCCAGTCGGCCGGGGTGAAATCGGCGCGCGAATGGTTTTCCGGAAGGCTCTGGCCAAGCTGCTCGCGCGCGAGCATCCCGTAGAGCGTCTCGTCGAGCCGGGCGGCTCCGCGCAGCTGCTCGGTCGCCTTTTCCGGTTCGCGGCAGCGCACCAGCGCGCGGCTGGCCCAGTAGTGGCCGGCGGCGACCAGTTCGACATTGTGCGCTCCGCGCGCGGTGCGCTGGAAGGCGTCGGCGGCGGTCTCGCAGTCGCCCATGCGCCACGCGGCCAGACCCGCCACCCAGTCACCTTCGGCCACCCATGCGCCGGCCCCGTCGCGCGCGGTCTGCGCGATCGCCAGCGCGGCGGGATCGTTGTTCTCGATGTAGTAGCTCCAGGCGACGCGCTGGCGCCATTCGGCGCGCGCCTCGCTGCTGAGGCCGGCGTCGATCCCGTCGAGCAGCAGCCGCGCGCCGTCCGGATCGTCGTTCTTGATCCTCTCGAGAATGGCGCTGCTGACCGAACCGGGCATCGTCCCGTCGTCGATCGCGCGCGGGCGCAGCCGCTTGCTGGCATAGGGCTGGCTGACGAAGGCCTGCTCCTGCGGCAGGTACGGCGCGTCCATCAGGCCGCGCTTGCTGCCGAGCGCCGCCATCCGTTCGGCATGGGGCAGGGCAGTGCCCTCGGCCAGCCACGCCTGGATCTGCGGCAGCTCGACCTTCGGGCTGTCGGCATGGAGGTAGTATTCGGCGCGCGCCACGGTGTGAAGCGGGCCCTCCGTGCGCTGGGCGAACAGGGCGTCGACCCGGCTCCATTCGCCCCGGTCGATCGCGCTGAACAGCTCGCGGTAGTATTCTCGGTCGGGCCGGCTCAGGAGCTCGGGAACCTTGCTGGTCATCGCCCGGGCGCGGAAATAGTCGGCCGCACTGCTGTTGGCGAGCGCCGGCGAAGCGAGCGTAGCGGCAGCTGCCGCACCCACCAGGGCGGCGGCACACTGCCATGCGAAGCGAAAACCTGTTCTACCCATCCGTCCCGTCGAGCCAGCTATGCCAGAGCGCCCTCCGCGCCGCTGCCGAGCGCAGCAACCGGGCGGGACCCTGGCCTTCCACAAAGGGAAAACTGCGTCCCTTGTGGTTAAAGTGGCGTGAAGTTTTACCCTCTTGCGCTGTATCGTTGCCGAGGAGCGGCAGAATGTTGCCGCCCAGAATCAGCAGGCGCTGCGGTGAAACCAGCCCGATATGGTGGGCCAGCACCTTTCCGGCCCCCGCCATCGCGGCGGCGACCCAGTCGGGTGCGGCAGTGAAGCGGGGCAGCAGGCTTGCCAGGTAGACCCGCTCTGCCTCCAGCCCGGCCGCGCGCAGAAAGCCCAGCAGCAGGCGGCCCTGCTCGCCGGACAGCAGCGTGTCGCGGTCCTCCTCTTCCGGGTGCGCCACGACCACCATCAGAGGCGGCTCGGCAAGGCCGCGCGGGGCTATGCGGGGCCCGGTGCCGCCGATCTCCAGCGCGGGCTCGGCCAGCCACCAGGGCGCGAACCGGTCGAGCCGGTCAGGCCAGCCCTGCTCCGGCCCGCCAAAGGGGGGCCGGGCGATCTCCTCGACCGGCCGCTGCGCGAGCCGCGGACCGGGCGCGACAGGCGGCTCCACGGCCGGAGTCGGTGCCGCAGCCGGTGCGGGCTCTCCTTGTGCCAGCCACGCCGTAGCGTCGTCGTGGTAGAGGTTGTCGACCCCGGCGTCGCGCCACCACTCGATCGCGGCGGCAATCTCCTCGCGGGCAGGGGGACGGGCGGGTTCGGACATGGTGCGCGCAGGTCTTGACCTGTCCCGCTCCAGCAATCAAGGAAATCGGGCATTTTGCGTCACCCCACCGAGCGAAGGACTGATCCCTGATGAGCGAACGCGAATCCATGCCCTGCGACGTCGTCATCGTCGGCGGCGGACCGGCCGGGCTTGCCGCTGCGATCCGGCTGAAGCAGCGCAACGCGGAGCTCGAGGTCGTACTGCTGGAGAAGGGTTCGGAGATCGGCGCGCATATCCTGTCGGGGGCGGTGGTCGATCCCAGGGCGCTCGACGAGCTTCTGCCGGAATGGCGCGAGCAGGGCTGCCCGATGGCCGAAGTACCGGTGACGGACAACTGGCACTGGATGCTGTCGAAGACCGGCAAGTTCGCTCTGCCCCACGTCATGATGCCGCCGTTCATGTCGAACGATGGGAATTACACCGGCTCGCTCGGCAACCTTTGCCGCTGGCTGGCCGAACAGGCCGAGGCGCTGGGGGTGATGGTCTTTCCGGGCTTCCCGGCGGCAGACGTGATCATCGACGAGGAGGGCCGCGTCGCCGGCGTAATCACGCAGGACATGGGCGTGGCGGCGGACGGCAGCCACAAGGGCGATTACCAGCCCGGCATGGAAATCCACGCCAAGTACACGCTGTTTGCCGAAGGCGCGCGCGGCAACCTGACCAAGCGGATGAAGGCACGCTACGAGCTGGAGGCGAACTGCCAGCCGCAGGTCTACGGCCTTGGCGTGAAGGAGCTGTGGGACATCGATCCCGAAAAGCACGTGCCGGGCCGGGTGATCCACACCCAGGGCTGGCCGCTTAGCGAGAGCGACAGCTGGGGCGGGGGGTTCCTCTATCATCAGGCGAATGGCCAGGTGGCGATCGGCTTCGTCACCGCGCTCGACTACAAGAACCCCTACGTCTCGCCGTTCCAGGAGTTCCAGCGCTGGAAACAGCACCCGGCGATCCGTGAGTACCTCGAAGGCGGCAAGCGCGTCGCCTACGGCGCGCGGGCGATCAACGAAGGTGGCTGGCAGTCCGTGCCGAAGCTCGCCTTCCCTGGCGGGGCGCTGATCGGGTGCTCGGCCGGCTTCGTCAACGTGCCCCGGATCAAGGGCAGCCACACCGCGATGAAGAGCGGGATGCTGGCGGCCGAAAGCATCGCGGCGGCAATCGCAGCGGGGCAGGAAAGGACCGAACTGGCCGATTACGACGCCGCAGTCCGCGACAGCTGGATCGCGACCGAACTGAAGCTGGTGCAGAACGCGCAGCCGGCTGTGGCCAAGTTCGGCGGCGATATCGGCACGGTGATCGCCGGCTTCGATATGTGGATGCGCACGCTCAGGATCGGCCTGCCGATCACGATGAAGCACAAGCCGGACTACAGCTACACCGGCCGCGCCGATCTCTACCGCCCGATCGCCTATCCCAAGCCCGACGGGGTGATCAGCTTCGACCGGCTGACCTCGGTCGCGTTCAGCTACACCAACCATGCCGAGGACCAGCCGGTCCACCTGCAGGTCTGCGACATGGAGCTGCAGAAGGCGAGCGAGCTGGGCGTCTACGGCGGCCCGTCAACCCGCTATTGCCCGGCGGGGGTCTACGAATGGCTGGTGGACGAGAACACCGGCGAGCCCCGGTTCCAGATCAACGCGCAGAACTGCGTCCACTGCAAGACCTGCGACATCAAGGACCCCAACCAGAACATCAACTGGGTGACGCCGGAAGGCGGCGGCGGGCCGAACTATCCGAATATGTGATGATGGTGATCCTCCCCAGCATGGGGAGTGGGACCACGCGCAGCGTGGTGGAGGGGCAGGCGCCTCTTTCGGTTATGCGCGGGTGCCCCTCCACCGTCCTTCGGACGGTCCCCCTCCCCGTCCCGGGGAGGATCTGACATGATCGAAACCGCCTACGCCAAGATCAATCTCGCGCTCCATGTCCGCAAGGTGCGGGAGGACGGGTACCACGCGCTCGAGACCCTGTTCGCCTTCGTCGATGCGGGCGATGTGCTGACCGCCGCGCCTGCCGAGGCGGACAGCCTGCATGTGGTGGGTGCGTTCGCAAATGCCCTACAAACTACCCCCTTCCCCACGGGGGAGGGGCTGGGGGTGGGGGGGGTGCCGGTCGATCAGCGGACCGCTGCAAGCCCCCCTCCCGACCTCCCCCCTCACGGGGGGAGGAGTTTGCCTGCGGGTGACAACCTAGTCGCCAAGGCGCTTACCGCACTCCCGCGCCCGCAGGGCCTCGCGGTGACGCTGGAGAAGAACCTTCCGGTCGCGGCGGGCCTTGGCGGCGGGTCGGCGGATGCGGGGGCGGTGTTCCGGATGGTCGAGGCGCTCCACGGCCTGCCCGATGACTGGCAGGCGCGCGCGGCGAAGCTCGGCGCGGATGTGCCCGCCTGCGTCCTCAGCAAGACCCATATCGGCCTTGGCACCGGCACCGAACAGCGTGATGTCGAAGACGACCTTGCCGGCACCCCCGTGCTGCTGGTCAACCCGCGCGTGCCGCTCTCGACCGGGCCGGTGTTCAAGGCGTGGGATGGGTTCGATCGCGGCGCACTTCCCGAAGGCCCCGCCAGCAAGATTGCGCGGGAAGGGCGCAACGATCTCGAAGCCCCCGCCATATCGCTCTGTCCGGTGATCGCGGAGGTGCTGGCCGCACTGTGCGATACCGCTCCGTGGCTCGCGCGAATGTCCGGCTCGGGTGCGACCTGCTTCGCACTCTACCACACGGCTGAGGCGCGCGATGCGGCGCGGGCGGCCATGCCGCGTGAATGGTGGACCATGGCAGGGGCACTGCGATGAGCGAGGCTTTCCGCATCCTCGGCACACCGCGCGCAGGGGGAGTGCTGGTCGTGTCCGACCATGCCTCCAACCGGGTGCCGGAGGATATCGACCTCGAGATCGACCCGGCGCTGCTCGACCAGCATATCGCGGTTGATATCGGGGTGGCGGGTGTCGCCGAGCTGCTGGTGCAGGACACCGGCTGCGCCGCCTTCCTCGGCAACGTCAGCCGGCTGGTGTGCGACTTCAACCGCGACGAGCACCAGCCGGCGGTGATCCCCATCGCCAGCGATGGCCACGCGATCTCCGGCAACGCGCTGAGCCACGATGAGCACGAGGCGCGGCTCATGCGCTTCTTCCGTCCCTATCACGATGCGCTGGCGACGCTGCTGGCGGAGCATCCGCCGGCGCTGATCCTGTCGCTGCACAGCTTCACCCCGCAGCTTGCCTCCAGCGGCGAACCGCGCCCGTGGCACTGCGGTGTGCTCTACAATGCCGACGAGCGCGCGGCGCGGCTGGCGATCCCGCTGCTGTCCGGGTCGGACGTGATCGTCGGCGACCAGCAGCCCTATTCGGGCAAGCTGCTCAACGCCACGATGAACCGTCATGCCGAGGCCAGCGGCCACCCCTACTTCGGCCTCGAGATTCGGCAGGATCTGATCGGAGAACCTGCGGGGCAGGCGGCCTGGGCGGCTCGCCTTGCCTCTGTCCTGGCCGAAGTCCTGCGCCGCCTCCAGTCACGCTAGGGCGCAGTCAACTTCCTCTCGCTTGACCGCCGGCGCGGGGCCCGCAATGGCGGGGAGTGGATGAAGGGAGGACGACAGGGGCCCATGACTGCGAAGTTCGACAAGACCCGCCTGCCCAGCCGCCACGTGTCGGTTGGGCCGGAGCGCGCACCGCATCGCTCGTACTACTACGCCATGGGACTGACCGAGGAGGAGATCGCCCGGCCGTTCGTGGGCATCGCCAGCGCGGGCAACGACAGCGCGCCGTGCAACACCACGCTCGATGCCCAGGCCGACATCTGCCGCCGCGGGGTTGACGAGGCGGGCGGGATGCCGCGCCGGTTCAACACCATCACCGTGACCGATGGCATCGCCATGGGCCACCAGGGCATGAAAAGCTCGCTGGTCAGCCGGGAGGTTATCGCCGATTCGGTCGAGTTGTCGGTGCGCGGGCACTGCTATGACGCGCTGGTCGGCTTCGCCGGGTGCGACAAGAGCCTGCCGGGCATGATGATGGCCATGCTGCGCCTAAACGTGCCCTCGATCTTCGTCTACGGCGGCTCGATCCTGCCGGGCACCTTCCACGGGCGCGACGTGACCGTGGTCGACGTGTTCGAGGCAGTCGGCCAGCACGCGGCGGGCAACTGCCCGTTGCAGGAACTGATCGCGCTGGAAAAGGTCGCCTGCCCCGGCCACGGTGCCTGCGGCGGGCAGTTCACCGCCAACACCATGGCCTGCGTGGGAGAGGCGATCGGTTTAAGCTTGCCGAACAGCAACATGGCACCCGCTCCTTACAGAACGCGCGAGGAAATTGCGGTGGCGGCGGGTCGCCAGGTCATGGCGCTGCTCGAGCGCAACCTGCGCCCGCGCGATATCTGCACCCGCGCTGCGTTCGAGAACGCCGCCCGCGTGGTCGCGGCCACCGGCGGCTCGACCAACGCCGCGCTGCACCTGCCTGCCATGGCCAGTGAGTGCGGCATCGACTTCGATCTGTTCGACGTGGCGGATATTTTCAAATCAACGCCTTACATCGCAGACCTCAAGCCCGGCGGGAAGTATGTCGCCAAGGACATGCACGAGGCCGGCGGGGTCTACATGGCGATGAAGACGCTGCTGGACGGCGGCTTCATCGATCCCGATCCGGTCACGGTGACAGGCAAGACCATCGGCGAGAACCTCGAGGAGATCACCTGGAACCCGGACCAGAAGGTGTTCTACGACGTGAAGACGCCGATCACTCCGACCGGCGGTGTGGTCGGCCTCAAGGGCACGCTTGCGCCCGATGGCGCGATCGTCAAGGTCGCCGGGATGGCGCGGCTGCAGTTCACCGGGCCGGCGCGGGTGTTCGATTGCGAGGAGGATGCCTTCGCCGCAGTCGAGCAGCGCGACATTGCCGAAGGCTGCGTGGTGGTGATCCGCTACGAAGGGCCGAAGGGCGGGCCGGGAATGCGTGAAATGCTCTCCACCACCGCCGCGCTCTATGGTCAGGGGATGGGCGAGAAGGTGGCCCTCATCACCGATGGTCGCTTCTCGGGCGCGACCAGGGGCTTCTGCATCGGTCACGTCGGCCCCGAAGCCGCCGATTGCGGTCCGATCGCGCTGGTCGAGGACGGCGACACGATCAGCATCGACGCCGTGGCAGGCACGATCGATCTCGATGTCGACGCGGCCGTGCTGGACCAGCGCCGCGCCGCCTGGCGCCCGCGCGAGAATGACTATCAATCGGGTGCCCTGTGGCGCTATGCTCAGAATGTCGGGCCGGCCAGCAAGGGGGCTGTGACCCATCCCGGCGCGAAAGCGGAACGCCATGTCTTTGCGGATATCTAGCACACTCGCAGCCCTGTTCGTCGCTTCCGCCTGCTCTCAGGGCGGAGAAGTCCAGGCGCAGGCGGAGGACGGTGCGGACACGATCGAATGCGCGATCGGTCCGGGGTCCGACTTCGGCAGCGACTGCCTGGTGGAACGGACCAGCGAAGGCGATGCGCGGGTGCTGGTGGTGCGCCATGCCAACGGCGGCTTCCGCCGGTTCGAGCAGTTGCCGGACGGCGCGGGGCTGGCGGCCTTCGATGGCGCCGACAGGGTCTCCCAGCGGCTCGAGGGCGAGGTGCTGGTGGTCGAGGTCGGCGGCGATCGGTATCGCTTCCCCGCCCGGCCGAGGGTCGATGGCGCAAGCGAATGACCATGTTCTGACCGTCGCCCAGATGCAGGCGGCGGAACAGGCGCTGTTCGATGCCGGCACCCCCGTCGATACGCTGATGGAGCGGGCCGGGCGCGGCGCGGCCGAATATGTCTGGCGCGTGGCGGCCGGCCGGCCGGTCACGGTCCTGTGCGGCCCCGGCAACAACGGCGGCGATGGCTATGTCATCGCAGAGACCCTCCGTGAACGCGGGCTGGCGGTGCGGGCAGTTGCACCGATGGAACCGAAGACGGATGCCGCCCGCAACGCCCGGGATCGCTACCGGGGTGAGATTTCCGCCACCGGGGCGGGTGCGAAAGGCGCTGTGCTGGTCGATTGCCTGTTCGGCAGCGGGTTGGCGCGGGGGCTGTCCGACGAGTTCGTCACCTTGCTGCACGGCCTTGCCAGCCGCCATCACCACTGCATCGCGATCGACTTGCCCAGCGGGGTGCAGAGCGACAGCGGCGCTGTGCTTTCCGCCCTGCCGCGCTACGACCTGACGCTGGCTTTGGGGGCGTGGAAATGGGCGCACTACCTGATGCCTGCGGCGCAGCACATGGGCGCGCTGCGGCTGGTCGACATCGGGGTCGATGCCGGGGCGCAGCGGGATTTCACCACGCCGCGCGTGCTGTCGAAGCCGCACCTTGCAGCGCCTGGCCGCAGTGCGCACAAGTACACCCGCGGGCTGGTCGCGGTCGTGGCAGGGGCCATGCCGGGAGCGGCCCTGTTGGCGGCGCGGGCGGCGCAGCATGGCGGCGCGGGCTACGTCAAGCTGCTGACTGACGGGGCGGAGGTGGCGGTGCCCGCCGATCTGGTGGTGGATTCGCGCCCGCTTGCCGAGGCGCTCGCTGACTCGCGGATCGCCAGCATCCTGATCGGCCCCGGTCTCGGGCGAGACGCGCTGGCGGTGCGAAGGCTGCAACAGGTGCTCTGCCTTGAGCGCGAAGTGCCAACCGTGTTCGATGCCGATGCGCTCATGCTGGTCGGCCCGGGTCGCTGGCCCGCTCCGGGTGACAGGCCCATCATCCTGACACCCCACGCGGGCGAACTGGCAACCTTGGCGAAGGCATTCGGCACGCCGCCGAACACGGGGCCATTCGCCGACAAGGTCCATCACGCGATCGAACTTGACTGGCTGACCGATGCCACCATCGTCGCCAAGGGGTCGGACACCGTTGTGTTCCACCGCGATGGCGGGATGGTCGTCGCCCCGCCAGTGGCATGCTGGCTCTCCACCGCCGGAACGGGCGACGTACTTGCCGGCCTGATCGGCAGCCGCCTTGCAACCGGAGCGGTTCCTGTCTCTGCCGTGGCCGAGGCGCTGTGGCTCCACGGTGAGGCAGCGCGGCTGGCCGGACCGGTCTTCAGTGCCAGCGGACTTGCGGACATGGTGCCTGCGGCCTACGCGGCCTGCCTGTGAACGAACCTGGCTTGATCGTCCGCCTCGCCGCCAAGGGCGATGGCGTCACGGCGGACGGACGCTTTGTCGCCCGCGCAGCGCCGGGTGACGTCATGCAGCCGGATGGCACGCTGGCGCCCGGACCGCACCGGGCCGCGCCGCCCTGCCGCCATTTCGGCTTGTGTGGCGGTTGCCGGTTGCAGCACGTCGACGAGGCGGAGCTGGCGCGGTTTGTCGCCGAGCGCGTGACAAATGCGGCGCAAGGGCAGGGCCTGGCCATCGGCGAGCTGCTGCCGACGCATCTCTCCCCGCCCGCGAGCCGCCGCCGCGCGACGCTCCACGCCCAGACCGGCGGCGGGCGTCCCTTGCTCGGCTACCGCGAGGGACGCTCGCACCGGATCGTGCCGCTGGCCGAATGCCCGGTGCTCGCACCGCCGCTGTGGGCGCTGGTCGGGCCGCTGCGGCGGTTGCTGGCGCTGTGGCCAGGGCGTCATGCTGTCGACATCGCCCTCGCGCTGACCGATCAGGGGGTCGATTGCGGCCTCAGGGGTCTCGAGCTGGACGGTCTGGCGCAGACCGAGGGCGTACTCGATTTCGCCCGCGATCAGCGCCTGGCGCGGCTTTCGCTTGACCAGGGCTACGGCGCGGAAACCCTGTGGGAGCCCGAGCCGGTGACGGTGACGCTCTCGGGCGTAGCAGTGCCTTTCCCCTCGGGGAGCTTCCTCCAGGCGACCGCGGACGGCGAAGCGCGGCTTGTGGCTGACGTGTGCGACTGGCTGAAAGGAGCGGGGGTGCTTGCCGATCTCTTCGCCGGCCTTGGCACCTTCGCCTTCGCGCTTGCGCCGGGTTCGGCAGTGGTCGCGGTGGAGGCGGCGCGCGACGCCCATCTCGCCTGCCGCAGCGCCGCCGCCCGCTCGCGAGTTCCGGTGGAGGCTGTCCATCGAGACCTGTTCCGCAATCCGCTGCGTCCGGAGGAACTTGCGCGCTTCGCCGCCGTGGTGCTCGACCCGCCACGGGCAGGCGCGCGCGAGCAGGTCGAGCAGATCGCCGCCAGCGGGTTGCAGCAGGTGGCCTATGTCAGCTGCAATCCGGCCAGCTGGGCGCGCGATGCGGCGCGGCTGGTGGAGGCGGGGTTCCGGCTCGACCGGGTGCGCCCGGTCGGCCAGTTCCGCTGGTCGACCCACGTCGAGCTGACCAGCCTGTTCGTGCGCTAGCCGTCGAGCGCGGCGAGAACCTGAGCGAGCAGCCAGTCGCGCGCCGGCGGCTCGACGAAGGCGTGGCTGGCACCTTCGCAGCGCCGGATGCGCGGATCGTTCGCACCCCACCGGCTCTCGAACAGCTGCCCGGTGCGATCCCCGGCGGCGAGGAGGAACGTGATCGGCCCGCCGAATCCGGCGATCCCCTGCCGCATCGCTTCAGCCAGCGAGCTGGGGGGCGGGGCGGGGCGGGCAGCCTGTTTCAGCCCCCCGGCCAGCTTTCGCAGGTTCACGCCGCCACGCAGCAGCCGCAGCACTTCGCGCGGCTGCTTCAGCTTCTCGAGATAGCGCGCCCGGAGCGCCGCAGGCCGATGCGGCTCGGGTGCTTCACCGGCCTCGTCGTCCGCCCGGGCTTCGCGCTCCACTGTCCACGGGTTGGCGAGCGCCAGCGCGTCGCACCCCGCCCCTCCGGCGAGCATCAGCGCGCTGGCCGCGTCGCAGTTGCCGAAGCCGACTACGCGGTCCATGGCTGGTACCATGGCGCGAAAGGTCGCCAGGGCAGCCTCGATGTCGGTGCCGGAGCCCCGGAACCCCGCGTTCTCGCCATCGCTGTCGCCCACACCGGAGCGGTCGAACCGGAACACCGGATGTCCCGCTGCGGCGACGCGGGCGGCGAGCTGCGCCTGGCCGCAAAACGCTCCGGCGCGCACTTCATTGCCGCCCGTCACGATCAGCAGCCCGGTGCTGCCCGGTGCGCTGTCGAGCGTGCCGGCCAGCCGGGTGGAACCGCTGGCGAAGACCAGGGGGAGGCGCACGGTCACGGCCGCATTCCGATGGCGATGATCGCGGCGAGCGCGTCCGCCTGTTCGGGATCCTCGCGCGGTTCGGCACGCAGCCACAGCCCGCTGCCGCCGGTGTCGGCCAGCCCGATCTCGGCAAGACGCGTCACCTCGGGCAGGGCGGCCTGCTCCAGTTCGCGGAACAGCCGCGGACCCATCTTCCAGCCGGCCAGTTCCAGCCCGGCCCGGCGCCCCCGGTTGCGAAGCGATTCAACCGTCTCCTCGCGCCCGTTCTCGCGCGCGGCGATCGCACCGGCGCGGAGCATGGCGCGCAGCACCGCACGGCCATTGACGGAGGCGAAGCGCCAGCCCGGCAGATTGCCGCTGTCGAGCAGCGCCCCGCCGCGAACGGCGAACACGTGGGTGGGCCGGAAGTGCGCCGCGGCCGCCATGGCCGCCTCGCGCCAGTGGGCGAAGGTCTGCTCCTCCAGCGGCTGGAGGCTTTCGTTGCAGCCGGGCAGGTCAGGCAGGACCGCGTCGATCCCGGACAGGTCGAGCCGGTGCATCACCTCCACCGTCAGCCGGCGCAGCTTGTTCGCCTCGTCGAACAGCGCCGGCAGAACCAGCAGCCGGCGCGGGCGGTCGCCGAGGAAGGTCAGCGCGCTTTCCTCGTGGGTGCCGCCGCCGACGGTCGGGCAGGGCCAGTGAAGATAGTCCCGGTTGCTCAGCGCGCCGCGACCCTGGCTTCGGCGAAGGCCAGCAGGCCGCCCCAGGTCTCCAGCATTTCCCCGTCAACGTCCTCGTCGTCGATGACGATGCCCAGCCGGTCCTCCATCTCGGTCAGCAGGCCGGCCACAGCCATCGAATCCAGTTCGGGCAGGTGGCCGAACAGGCCGGTGTCCGCCTCGAACGTGTCGACATGGTCCACGTCGAGGCCGAGCACGTCGCACAGGATCGCGCGCAGCGCGTGATCGGTCTGGGTGCGTTCTGCCGTCGGTAGGTTCATCGGTCCGCTCTCCCCCGGAGTGCAGCGCGCCCTAGCGTCCGATCCCTTGTCAGGCAAGCCGCCGGAGCGCGCGCCTGGCCAGCGCGGGCCAGGCGCGCGGCTGGCGCGGATCGAGGCAGTCGAGCCGGTAGCGCGGCCGCACGAGTTCCATCCAGTCGCGCTTGTAGCGGTCATCCCCGGTGCCGAAGTCGATCCAGTCGACCCGGTCGCGGTCGATCGCATGGGCGAACATGGCGGCCGAGAGCACCGTTCCGGCCGAGAGCCGGCCCGCTTCCTCGCAGTGCGCGAGCTTGTGGATGTAGGCGGTGCCGCGCTCCACGGTCCAGAACTGCGCTGCCACCACTTTTCCCGCGGCCCGGGCGAGGCCGAGACGCAGCCGGCCGGCGAGGCCTTCGTGCCGGGCGAACCGGCGCAGGAGGCGGGGATCGCCCTCGCCGGGCTTCCAGCTGCTCCGGTAGACGGCCTCGTAGGCGTCCCATTCCTCCTCCGCGAAGCCGGTCGAAACCGCGGCTTCAACCCCGCCGGCCTTGCGCCGCACGGTCGAGCGCAGTTCGCCCGGACGATCAGCCCAGTATCCGGCGAAGGAACGGCCTGCCACCGGGAGGACATGGTTGCGGTCGCATTCCTCGCGCCCGACCTGCCAGCCGGCGGCTGCGAAAGCCTGCTCCAGACGCGTCGCGGTCCCGTCCTCGTCGGGCAGCGGCCACAGCACCACCCGGGGGGAGACGTTCCTGAGACTTGCGGCGATCGCGCGGAGCGCCTGCGGGTCGTGCCCGTGCGCTCGCCAGGCGAAGCTGTACCAGTTCCGCAGAGGCTCGAGGCGCCCGTTCGTCCGGGTCAGCGCCAGCGCCGCGCCACCGTCGCAACCGGGAGCCTGCACCACCAGCGGCACCGCGCCTGCCTCCGCAAGCAGGGCATACCACTCGGCCCGGTCGAACGGGGTTGCGACCGGATATCCTTGCAAGACGTCAACCGTGCGGTGATAGCTGACCGACATTCCCGTTCCTGTTCACGGACTGCCAATGCCCGTAGCCGCCGACCCGACGCCCTTTCCGCTCGATCATCTCGACCAGTTCGGCCGCGATGACGACCCGGCCTTGGCGCTGCGCGGCGAGACTCTAACCTATCGGAACTTAAGGGAGCGTGTGGGCCGGCTTAGCGCATGGTTAAGACATCGCCTGCCCCAGCCGGGGGCGCGGGTCGCCACCTGGGCGGCCAAGGGAGAGCTGACCTGCCTGATGCCCTTGGCTGCGGCGCGCGCGGGTCTGGTCCACGTGCCGGTCAACCCGCTGCTGAAGCGCGGCCAGACCGCGCATATTCTGGCCGACAGCGGCGCCACCCTGCTGATCGCCAATGCGGCGCGCCTCGGCAGCCTCGCGCCGGGCGACCTGCCTCAAGGATGCGCGGGCACGGACGAGGCAGCGGTGCTGGCGCAGGTTTCCCGCCAGGAAGACGTCATGCCGCCGTCCGGCGCCGATCCCGATGCGCTTGCGGCGATCCTCTACACCAGCGGCTCGACCGGAAAGCCCAAGGGGGTGATGCTCAGCCACGCGAATATGTGGCTGGGCGCGGTCAGCGTGGCGCATTACCTTGGGCTGGAGGCCGACGACGTGACTCTGGCGGTGCTCCCGCTGGCGTTCGACTATGGTCAGAACCAGCTGTTCAGCACCTGGCGCGCCGGCGGCAGCGTGGTGCCGCTCGATTACCTCGTGCCGCGCGACGTGGTGAAGGCCTGCGCCGCGCATGGTGTCACCACGCTGGCAGCGGTGCCTCCGCTGTGGCTGCAACTGGTCGAGAGCGAATGGCCGCCGGAGGCCCGCGCACCGCTGCGCCGGCTGACCAACAGCGGCGGCGCGCTGACGGCCGGTCTCGTGCAGCGGATGCGGGCACTGTTTCCGCAGGCGCGGCTGTTTCCGATGTACGGCCTGACCGAGGCGTTCCGGTCCACCTACCTTGACCCCGCACTGGTAGATTCGCACCCGACTTCAATGGGTAAGGCGATACCTTTCGCAGAGATTCTGATCATGTCCGACAGTAGAGAGGAGGCGGCGATCGGCGCGGAGGGCGAGCTGGTCCACTGCGGCCCGCTGGTGGCGCAGGGCTACTGGGGCGACGCCGCCCGCACGGCTGAGCGGTTCCGCCCCGCGCCGGCCATGTCGCGCTATGGCGGCACGGCGGTGTGGAGCGGCGACCGGGTCCGGCGCGGAGCCGATGGCCTGCTCACCTTCGTCGGGCGGCGTGACGCCATGATCAAGAGCGCCGGCAACCGGATCAGCCCGCAGGAAGTGGAGGAGGCGGCGCTCGCCACCGGACTGGTGGCGGAGGCGGTGGCCTTGGGCGTGGCCGATCCGCGGCTGGGCCAGGCGGTGCACCTAGTCGTGCGCGCCGTACCGGGCGAGGCGGACGTCCAGACGCGGCTGCCCCGGGCGCTGATGCGCGACCTGCCGACGTTCATGCAGCCGCAGACCATTCACTGGCGCGAGGCCATGCCGCTCAACCCCAACGGCAAGGTCGATCGCGGCGCGCTGGTGAAGGAGCACGGCGCATGAAGCCGCTCGGCCCGATCCCGCCGGGATATTCCGCCATCGACGGAGAGCTGGCCCTGGGCGGCCGCAAGGCTTCCGCCTGGGCAGAAGAAGCCGGCGACACGCCGCTGTTCCTCTATTCGCGCGCCCTGATCGATGCGCGGGTGGGCGCACTGCGCGCGGCGCTGCCCGGCCGGATCGGCATCAGCTACGCAGTCAAGGCCAATCCCTTCGCGCCGGTGATCCACCACATGGCGGGGCTGGTCGACGGGTTCGACATCGCCTCCGCCGGGGAACTGGAGCAGGTTCTGGCCGCCGGCATCGACGGTGCGCGGGTCAGCTTTGCAGGGCCGGGCAAGCGCGACCGCGAACTGGCGGCGGCTATCACGGCCGGCGTTACGCTCAACTGCGAATCCGAAGGCGAGGCGCGGCGGGCGCTGGCGATCGGCGAGCGGCTGGGACGGGCTCCACGCATGGCGGTCAGGGTCAACCCGGCGTTCGAACTGCGCGGCTCGGGAATGAAGATGGGTGGCGGAGCCAAGCCTTTCGGGATCGACGAGGAGCGGGCCGCCGCGCTGGCCCGCGAGGTGATCGCCGCCGGGGCCGAGTGGCGCGGCTGGCACATCTTCGCCGGCAGCCAGACGCTCGATGTGGAGGCGCTGATCGAGACCCAGGCGCGGGTCTTCGCGCTCGCGCACCGGCTCGCGGAGGAAGTGGGGCGGCCTCTGCCGAGACTGAACATGGGCGGTGGCTTCGGCATCCCCTATTTCCACGGCGACCGCCCGCTTGACCTTGCCCCGATCGGCGCGGCGCTGGCGCACCGGCTGGACAGCTTGCCCGATAGCCTAGCCGATGCCGAGCTGTGCCTCGAACTGGGCCGCTACCTGGTGGGGGAGGCGGGGGTCTATCTCGCCCGGATCGTCGATCGCAAGGAGAGCCACGGACAGGTTTTCCTGGTGACGGATGGCGGGCTCCATCACCAGCTCGCCGCTTCGGGCAACTTCGGCACCGTGGTGCGGCGCAACTACCCGGTGGCGATCGCCACCCGCTTCGGTGCCGCGCCGGACGAAGTGGCGAGCGTGGTCGGGTGCCTGTGCACGCCGCTCGACCGGCTGGCGGACCAGGCCCTGTTGCCCCGCGCCGAAGTGGGCGACCTGATCGCGGTGTTCTGCGCCGGGGCCTACGGGGCCAGCGCCTCGCCCATGGCGTTCCTCGGCCAGGGCCCGGCCCGGGAAATGCTTGTTTAACCTTTGCCGGGAGCCTGTCCCGCCCCGGGACAGCGCGTTGCAAAGCCCCGGAAAGCTAACGGTATATTCACCTATTTTGGCGAGGAAGACCGCCTGACCCGCGGGTGCGGAAGGGAGGTCGCTCCTCCCTTGCGCGTGTTCGCCCGCTCAAAGGCAAGGATGCGCATCGATGCCCCAGTACCGTAACTGCAAGCTCGCCGCAGGCACCGCGCTCGCCGCGCTCGCGCTCGCCGGCTGTGCCTCCGGTGGAGGGGCGGAGCTGCCACCGGCCGCCTTCGTCTCGATGCAGGAAGGCCCGGGCGAGGAATACGTGATCGGCCCGCTCGACCAGCTCACCATTCACGTCTGGCGCAATCCTGAACTGGGCGCGGAGAAGATCCAGGTCCGCCCCGACGGGCGCATCACCACCCCGCTCGTCACCGATATGCCGGCGGTCGGCAAGACTCCGTCGATGCTGGCGGAGGACATCCGCCTGCAACTCTCGCAGTACATCGAGGAACCGCTGGTCTCAGTGATCGTGACCGAGTTCGCCGGCACGTTCAGCCAGCAGGTCCGCATCGTCGGGGCGACCGAGAAGCCGGCCTCGATCCCCTACCGCGCCAACATGACCGTGCTCGACGCCATGATCGCGGTCGGCGGCCTGAGCGAATTCGCCGCCGGCAACCGGGCGCGGCTGATCCGCTTCGACAAGCAGGCCGGGCGCCAGCGCGAGTTCGCGCTGCGCCTGGGCGACCTGCTGCGCGAAGGCGACAGCAAGGCCAACGTCATGCTCCAGCCGGGCGACGTGATCATCATCCCCGAGAGCATGTTCTGAACCAGGATCGGCACGCAGCATGAACGAAGTCTTCGACGAATTCCGCTCGGCCGTCCATTCGGTCTGGCACCGGCGATGGCTGGCGCTGGCGGTGGCCTGGGGGGTGTGCGTGCTCGGCTGGCTGGCCGTGGCGATGATCCCCAACTCCTACGAATCGAAGGCGCGCATCTTCGTTCAGCTCGACGACGTGCTGGCCGAGCAGATCGGCATCGCCAACAGCGGCCAGAAGGAAATCGAGCGCGTCCGCCAGACCCTGGTGAGCGCGGTCAACCTGGAGAAGGTCATCCGCTCGACCAAGCTGGGCGAATCGGTCCAGACGCAGCGCGACATGGAGGGCGCGATTGCCGCGCTGACCGAGAAAGTCACCGTCAAGAGCGAGGAAGGCAGCCTGTTCGAGCTCACCGCCAGCGCCGGTCGCGGCGATCTGTCCGATGCCGAGAACGCCAAGCTGTCGCAGGAAGTGGTCCAGAAGCTGATCGACATCTTCCGCGAGGAGAACATCGCCGGCAATCGCGGTGAAGTGGCCGAAACGGTGGTGTTCCTCGACCAGCAGCTGGAGGAGCGCAAGAAGGAACTCGAGGCGGCGGAACAGCGCCGGCTCGCGTTCGAGGCGGAGCATCCCGAGCTGGTCGGCGGCAGCGCCGCCCTGACCGGCCGGCTGACTGCGCTGCGTTCCGAGCTGCGCGGTGTCGAGGCCGACCTCGCCGCCGCGCAGAGCGCGCTCGCCGCGATCAACGGCCAGATCGCCGGAACCCCCCGCTCAATCCCCGGCGGCGGCGGCGGCGGCGGTGCCAGCGCTGCGCTGGCGCAGGCGCGATCCGAGCTTGCCGGGCTTCAGGCGCGCGGCCTGACCGAAAGCCACCCCGACGTGGTGGCGATGAAGAAGCGCATCGGCCTGCTCGAACCGCAGGCCGCGCGTGAAGGCGGCGGGGGCGGCTCGCTCAACCCGGCCTACACCTCGCTCGTCTCGATCCGCGCGGAGCGCGAGGCCAACGTCCAGGCGATGACCGCGCGCAAGGCCGCGCTCCAGTCCGACCTCACAGCGCTGATGGCCAGCCAGGCCGACGAGCCGGCGGTGGCAGCCGAAGCCAACCGGATCAGCCGCGACTACGAAGTGCTCAAGGAGAAGTACGACGAACTTCTCCAGAACCGCGAGGAGATGCGCCTGCGCGGCCAGGTCGAGAACGAGCGCAGCTCGTTCCGTTTCGAAGTGATCGATCCGCCGACGGTGCCGGGTGCCCCGGCAGCGCCGAACCGGCCCCTGCTGCTGCTCGGCGTGCTGCTGGCCGGGCTCGCAGCCGGTGCCGGCGCCGCTTTCGCCATGGGCCAGCTTCGCTCCACCTTCGCCACCACGTCCAAGCTCGAGCGGGCGATGGACCTGCCCGTGCTGGGGGCGATCTCGCAGGTGGTGAACGATGCCGGGCGCGCGCTGCGGCGCAAGCGCCAGCGCCAGTTCTACGGGGCCAGCGCGGCGCTGGGCGGGCTGTGCCTGATCCTGCTGGTGGTCGAGTTCGTGCAGCGCGGCACCGTGGCCTGAGGAGAGGGACAATGACCGAACACACCCGCATCCCGCTCCCCGGCGAACCGGAGAAGACACCCGGCGAGAGCTCGCTGTTCGAACGCGCCAGCGGCGCGTTCGGCTTCGACGCGCTGACCCCGGCACCGCTCCCCTCGCGCCTGCCCGAGCAGCCGATGAAGCGCGCGAAAGTCCGCGCCAGGCGCCAGGCGGCCGAGGGCCCGGTGCTTGAGGCCGCGCCTGCGGTTCAGCCGGCGGACAGTGCCGCCGGCGCGGCCGGAACCGCACAGCCTGCCGCCACCCTGCCGGTACCGGCTTCGGCGGCCGAGACGCTGCCGGCCGTGCCTGCCTCCGAAGTGCCCGCTTCCGAAATGACCCTGCATCAGGGGTTCGAGCCGGTCCGCTTCACCGGACGGGCGCACCGGGTCGACCGCGACGGCCTGCGCGAACAGGGCATGATCGTGCCCGGCGCGCCTGTCAGCCGGGTGCTGGAGGAGTTCCGCATCGTCAAGCGCCAGCTTCTGGCTACCGCGAGGGAGCGGGGCACAGCGGCGGCGCGCCGCATTCTGGTCTGCTCGCCGCTGCCGGGCGAGGGCAAGACCTTCTGCTCGGTCAACCTGGCGCTGTCGATGGCCAACGAGCGCGAGACCGAGGTGCTGCTGGTCGATGCCGACTTCGCCAAGCCTTCGGTCCTGTCCACGCTCGGCCTGCCCAAGCGGCCCGGCTTCATGGACTGCCTCGCCAATCCCGCGCTTCTGCCCGAGGAACTGGTGATGGGCACCGACGTGCCCGGCCTGTGGGTGCTGCCCGCGGGAAGCCGGACCGATGCCGACAGCGAGTTCCTTGGTTCGGCCCGGACCGCCGAGGTGCTCGACCGGCTCACCCTCGGGGCCCCCAACCGGATCGTGATCTTCGACACGCCGCCCGCGCTCGCCGCCTCGCCGGCCGCCGAACTGGCCAAGCACGTCGGCCAGGCGGTGCTGGTGGCGCGGGCCGACCTCACCGGCCAGACCGCGCTGGAAGACGCCTACCAGCTGCTTTCCGGCTGCCCGGACATCAAGCTCCTGCTCAACTCGGTCAACTTCAGCCCCAGTGGTCGCCGCTTCGGCAACTATTACGGATATGGGGAGTAAGCCCATGAAACGGATTGCCTCTGCCTCGCTCGCGGTCGTGATGCTGGCGCTGCCGGCTGCGGCGCTGGCCCAGGACCGGTCGGACGCGGACGGTTACGGAGCGCGCGAGCGGTCGACGGGGGGCGGGCGCAATGTGCGCGTCGATCCCTATATCGAGGCCTCGCAGATCCTCGTGGCCGAGCTCTCCCCCGGTGACGATGTCGTCACCTTCACCCAGCTGGCTGCCGGCGTCGACGCGAGCGTGACCGGCCGGAACACCGGCGGCTCGGTCTCGATCCGCTACGAATACAACATCGGCTATGGCGACGCGATAGACTCTGACACGATCAGCGGCGTGGCGCGCGGCTATGCCTCGATCGTGCCGCAGGTGCTGACGGTCGAGGCCGGCGCGCTGGCTGCCCGCACCCGGGTCGACGGCAACGGCGGCATCACGCCCAACCCGCTCATCAACGAAGGTTCGGACAGCCGGATCTACTCGGTCTACGCCGGACCGACGCTGGCGACCCGCACCGGCGATGTCGACGTCACCGCGAATTACCGGATCGGCTACACCAAGGTGGAGGCACCCGACGCGCTGGTCACTGCGCCCGGGGCACAGCCGATCGACGTGTTCGACGACAGCCTGGTGCAGAGCGCCGCCGTGCGGGTCGGCACCCGCCCGGGTGAGCCGCTGCCGGTCGGGGTCGGCGTGGGCGCCGGCTGGGTGCAGGAGGATGTCTCCAACCTCGACCAGCGCGTGCGCGACCTCTACGTGCGGGGCGACGTCACCGTGCCGCTCACCCGCACGCTGGCGGTGATCGGCGGCGTCGGCTACGAGGATGTCGAGGTCTCCGCCCGCGACGCCGTGCTCGATGGCAACGGCCTGCCCGTGGTGGGGCCGGACGGGCGCTTCGTGACCGACACCAGCCAGCCGCGCCGGATCGCCTACGAAACCGACGGGCTGATCTGGGACGTGGGGGTGATGTGGCGTCCGAGCAGCCGCACCGCGCTCCAGGCGACGGTCGGGCGGCGCTACGATTCCACCACCTACTTCGGCAGCTTCTCCTACGCGCCGAGCAGCCGCAGCAGCGTGAACGTGTCGGTCTATGACGCGATCTCCGGCTTCGGCAACCAGCTGACGACGGCGCTCGCCAACCTGCCGAGCGAGTTCACCGCCAACCGCAACGCGCTGACCGGCGACCTCTCGGGCTGCGTTGCCAGCCTTGAGGGCGACAACTGCCTCACCGGCGCGCTCGGCTCGATCCGATCCGCTGCGTTCCGCTCGCGCGGGGTGGCGGCCAGCTACGGCCGCCAGTTCGGGCGGATGAGCGCCGGAATCGGGGCCGGTTACGACCGCCGCAAGTTCGTGGCCGCCGCCGGCACCGTGCTTGCCCCGGCGAACGGGGTGGTCGACGAGAGCTACTACCTCGCCGCCTATCTCACCGGAGAGCTTGGCCGCAGCGGTGGTTTCTCCGCCAATGCCTATGCCAACTGGCTGGAAAGCGGCTTCGCCACCGGCAGCGACCTGTTCGCGGTCGGCGGCTCGGCTTCGGTCAGCCGGCGCATCGTGAGCGGACTTTCCGCGCGGGCGGCGGTGGCGATCGACCATCTCGACAGCGAGCTTGCCACCGAGGACCTCACCGCCGCCTCGGCCCTGCTCGGCCTGCGTTACGATTTCTGAAGGGACTGACGAATGTTCGACGATTTCTATGGCCTGACCGGACGTCCGTTCCAGCTCACGCCCGACCCGAACTTCTTCTTCGAGAGCGGCACCCACCGCAAGGCGCTGTCCTACCTCGGCTACGGCCTTGCGCAGTCCGAAGGCTTCATCGTCATCACCGGCGAGGTGGGGGCGGGCAAGTCCACCCTGGTGGCGCACCTGATGCAGCGGATCGACCGCGAGCGCATGACCGTGGGCCAGATCGTCACCAGCAACCTCGACGGCGAGGAACTGGTCCATCTCGCCGCGTCGAGCTTCGGCCTCGATATCGAAGGGCACGACAAGGCGACCGCGCTGGGCGAAATCGAGAACTTCCTGCACGAGGAAGCCCGCGAGGGCCGGCGCTGCCTGCTGATTGTCGACGAATCGCAGAACCTTTCGGTCGAGGCGCTGGAAGAGCTGCGGATGCTGTCGAACTTCCAGCTCGGCGCGCACCCGCTGCTCCAGGTTCTGCTGCTCGGCCAGCCGGAGTTCAAGAAGGTGCTCGCCGAGCACGCCTCGCTCGAACAGCTGCGCCAGCGGGTGATCGCCGCCCATCACCTGGAGGCGATGGAGCCGGGCGAACTCGAACCCTATATCAAGCACCGTCTCGCCTGTGTCGGATGGCAGGGCAATCCCGAGTTCGACCAGCGCGTGTTCGCCGAGATGTACGAGGCGACCGGCGGTATTCCGCGCCGGATCAACCAGGTGGCAACGCGGCTGCTGCTGCTGGGGGCGGTCGAGCAGCGGACGCGGATCGATTCGGCCATGCTCAGCGCGGTGCTCAAGGAGATGCGCAGCGACAATGCCTTCCCCGAAGCCGCGCCGAGCCCGATGCCGCGGCCGGAGCCGGCACCGCCCCCGGGGCCGGTCAAGCACGCGGCCTACGCGCCGCCCGCTCCTGCGGTCGACGTCGAGGCGCTCCTTGCCGAACGCGACGCCCAGATCGCCGAACTGCAGCAGGCGGTGCTTGAGCTGTCGGAGCGGGGCAACGGCTCGCAGGGCGATGCCGCCGCTCGCGTCGCGGCGCTCGAACACCGGCTGCAGGAGCAGGAGCGCACCGTACGCCATGTGCTGACCATGCTGATCGAATGGTTCGAAAGCGGCCAGCCGCCGCGCGCCGCCGCCTGAGCGGGGGCAGCGGATGGAGCGGGAACGGATTGTCAACGGCCTCTCGGTCGACGTCGAGGACTGGTTTCAGGTCGGCGCGTTCGAACGGGTGATCGACCGCGCCGACTGGGACGGCATGGCGCTGCGCGTGGAAGACAACGTGCTGCGGATCCTCGATCTGTTCGCCGCTGCCGAAGTGAAGGCGACGTTCTTCACGCTTGGCTGGGTAGCGCGGCGCAATCCCGCGCTGATGCGCCGCATCGCCGCTGCCGGGCACGAGATCGCCAGCCACGGCTACGATCATGCCCGCGTGTTCACGTTCGACCGGGCGCAGTTTGCCGAGGACATCCGCACCGCGCGCATGATCCTGGAGGATGCCGCCGGAGTCGCGGTGAGCGGCTATCGCGCGCCGAGCTTCTCGATCGACCAGCGCACGCCCTGGGCCTACCGCGAACTGGCCGAGCAGGGCTATGCCTATTCCTCCAGTGTCGCGCCGGTCGCGCACGACCATTACGGCTGGCGCGAGGCCCCCCGCTTCGCCTTCAGGCCGCTGCCCTGGTCTCCGCTGGTGGAGATTCCGGTGACGACCGCGCTGCTCGGCGGCAGGCGGGTGGCGGCGGGGGGCGGCGGGTTCTTCCGGGTGCTGCCCTACGCCTTCTCGCGCTGGGCGATCCGTCAGGTCAACCGCCGCGAGGGGCGCCCGGCGGTGTTCTATTTCCATCCGTGGGAAATCGATCCCGACCAACCGCGGGTGGGCCACGCGCCCGTGCGCTCGCGGCTCAGGCACTACACCAATCTCGCGGTCATGGCCGACAAGCTGCGCGAACTGGTCCACGAGTTCGCCTGGGGCAGGATGGACGTGCTGGCCCACCGCGAAGCCGCGCGGGCGGAGGACCTCGCCGCGTGAACGCGCCGTTTCCCCCTCTTGCGGAGCGGATCGCACTCGCCGAACTGGACGATCCGGCCGAGCTTGTCCGGATCGAGGGCTTCGTCGCCGAGAGGGGCGGCTCGCCCTTCCACCGCCCGGCCTGGCTGCGCGCGGTCGCGCGGGGAACCGGTCAGCACGCGCTCGGCCTGGTGGCGAAAAAGGGCGGGCAGCTGATCGGCTGGTTGCCGCTCACCCTGGTCCATTCGCCGCTGTTCGGCCGGGCGCTGGTGTCGAGCGGCTTTGCCGTCGGTGGCGGCGTGCTGGCCGACACCGCCCGGACCGCCCACTGCTTGTGCCACGAAGCGACCCGGCTTGCCGAGCGCCGCAGCTGCACCGCCATCGAACTGCGGGGCGGCCCCGCGCCGCCCGACTGGACGGCGGTGAGCGACAAGCACTGCGGCTTCGTTCGCGACCTGGCAGAGAGCGACGAGGCGCAGCTGCTCGCGATCCCGCGCAAGCAGCGCGCCGAGGTTCGCCGGAGCCTGGAGCTGGACCTTTCGGTCGCGGTCGGGACCGGCGAGGAGGACCGGGCGGCGCACTACGCGGTCTATGGCGAGAGCGTCCGCAATCTCGGCACGCCGGTGTTTCCGCGCAGCCTGTTCGATGCGGTGCTCGACGCCTTCGCGGGGCAGGCCGACATCCTGACCGTGCGCCACGCGGGCACGCCCGTGGCGAGCGTGCTGTCGCTCTACCACGCCGGAACAGTCATGCCCTACTGGGGCGGGGGCACCTGGGCAGCGCGCGGCCTGCGCGCCAACGAGCGGATGTATTTCGAGCTGATGCTCCACGCCCGCCGGCAGGGGTGCGCCCGGTTCGATTTCGGCCGGTCGAAGACCGGTAGCGGGCCGTGGAGCTACAAGAAGAACTGGGGTTTCGCGCCCGAGCCGCTCAGCTACGCCAGCTGGACCGCGCCCGGAGTGCCGGCGCGCAACGTCGATCCCGCCAGCGAGGCCTATTCCGCGCGCATTGCGCTGTGGAAGAAGCTCCCGCTGCCGCTCGCCAACCTGCTGGGGCCGCCGATCGCGCGCGGACTGGCATGAAGGGCGAGACGCTGTTCCTCGCCCACCGGGTGCCGTTCCCGCCCGACCGGGGGGACAAGATCCGCTCGCACCATCTGCTCGCGGCAGTGGCGACGCTCGGTCCGGTCCATGTCGGCACCTTCGGCGAGACCGACGATGACATGGCCTGCGAAGCGGAGCTGGCCCGGGTCGCCCGCAGCCACTGCCTGGTGCGCCGGACCAAGCCGCTGGCGCAGGCCGGGCTCGAGGCGCTGGCCACGGGAAAGCCGGTCAGCCTGACCGCGTTCGATTCGCCGCGCCTGCGCGCATGGATCGCGCGGACGCTCGCTACCCGGCCGATCGACCGGATCTTCGTGTTCTCGGGCCAGATGGGCCAATATGTTCCCGAGAGCTACGCCGGCCGGGTCGTGATCGACCTGTGCGATGTCGATTCGGCCAAGTTCGAGGACTACGCCCGGCAGCACGGCTGGCCCCGCGCGGTGCTCGACCGGCGCGAGGCGCGCCTGCTGGCGGCAGAGGAGGAACGGCTGGCGCATCGTGCTGCCGCGACCCTGCTGGTCACGCCGGCCGAAGCGGCGCTGTTCGCCTCGCGCCTGCGCCGGCCTGGACGGGCGCGCATCGCGGCCTTGCCCAACGGGATCGACACCGCCACCTACGATCCCGCCCGGGTCAGGCCTCACCCGGATCTGGCGGGGTCGGGCGGGCCGCATCTCGTGTTCACCGGGCAGATGGACTATCCGCCCAACGTCGCGGCGGTGCAGCGGATCGCGGCGGCCATCCTCCCCGCGATCCGCCAGACCTTCCCCGGCGCGCGCTTGCACGTGGTCGGGCGGGCCCCGGTGGCGGAAGTGCTGCGGCTGGACGGCGAGGGCGGGGTGCGGGTCTGGGGCGAGGTGCCCGACGTAAAGCCCTTCCTCGCCGCGGCCGACCTGGTGCTCGCGCCGCTGTCGATCGCGCGCGGGGTGCAGAACAAGGTGCTGGAAGCCATGGCCATGGCCCGCCCGGTCGTGCTCAGCCACGAGGCCGCCACCGGGATCGACGCGCAGGACGGGCGCGAATTCGCGGTCGGCGGCGATGATGCCGCGCTGGTACGCCGCTCGCTGGCGCTGTTGCACGATCCGCTTGCCGCCGCGGCGATGGGCGCTGCCGCCCGCCGTTTCGTCGTCGCGCACCAGGGATGGGCCGCCGCGCTGGCACCGTTGGCCGACGTGCTCCTGGGCAGCGGAGGGCGCCGCGATGCCGCCTGAGGCGAGCCTCGCCCTCGAGCCGCGTGCGCCGCTGCTGTCGCGCCTCGCGCCGGCCTGGCGCCGGCCGCTGGCGGGGCTGGCGCTGGTGTGGCTGGCGGTGGCCCTGCTCACCGCGCGCGACTGGATCGCCATGGCGCGGCTGTGGTGGGATGTCTCGACCTACAACCACATCCTGTTCGTGCCGGTGATCGTCGCCTGGCTGGTGTGGCAGCGGCGCGGCGAACTGGCGAAGCTGGAGCCGCGCGCCTGGTGGCCGGCGCTGGTGCCCTTCGCCGGCGCGCTGGCGGCGTGGCTGATTGCACGGCTGGGGGGGCTCGACATCGGCAGCCAGCTGGCAGCGGTCGTCGCCCTGCAGATGGCGCTGGTGGCGCTGCTCGGCCCGCGCATCGCCGCCGCGCTGCTGTTCCCGCTCGCCTACAGCCTGTTCCTGGTGCCGTTCGGCGAGGAGCTGGTGCCCGCGCTGCAGATGCTCACCGCGAAGATGACCATCGCGCTGACTTTGTGGAGCGGGGTGCCGGCGGTGGTCGACGGGGTGTTCATCGATACGCCTGCCGGCCTGTTCGAGGTGGCCGAGGAATGCTCCGGCGTGAAGTTCCTGATCGCCATGATCGCGCTGGGCGTGCTGGTGGCGCAGTGCTGTTTCCGCAGCTGGAGCCGGCGCGCGCTGTTCATGGCGGTGGCCGTGATCCTGCCGATCCTCGCCAACGGCGTGCGCGCCTGGGGCACGATCTACATCGCCCAGATCCACGGCGTCGAGTTCGCGGTCGGGTTCGACCACATCGTCTATGGCTGGGTGTTCTTCGGCGTGGTGATCGCGATCCTGCTCGCGGTCTCGTGGCGCTGGTTCGACCGCGACCCCGAGGAAGTGCAGATCGACGCCGGAGCGATCGCGGCATCGGTGCCGCTGGGCCGGATCGAGCGCCTCGGCGGGCCGGCTCGCCTGCTCCTGCCCGCCGCGCTAGCGCTGACCGCGCTGGCGGCGCTCTGGCACTCGGCAGCGATCGGCAGCCGGGCGGAGCTTCCTGGCCAGGTCGAGACTCCGGCAGTGGCGGGCTGGGAGCCGGTCCGGCCGGCCCACCAGGTTCCCTGGTCGCCGCGTGCGGGAGGGGCGGACCTGCGCCTGCTCGCTAGCTATCGCGATGCCGGGGGAGCACAGGTCGACCTGTTCCTGGCCGTCTATGCCGCGCAGGGGCAGGGCGCGGACGCGACCGGATTCGGCGAAGGCGCCCTGCCGCCCGACAGCGAATGGCGCTGGCTCGCCCCCGCGCAGGCCCCTTCCGGCATGGCGGGGGACGCCCTGTTCGCGCGCGGATCGGTCAAGCGGATCGCCTGGTCGCAGTGGCGCACGGGCGCGCTGTCCACCGCCAGCCCCGCGCGGCTCAAGCTCGCCGTGATGCGCGATCGCGCGCTGCTCGCCTCGCGGCCGGTGACAACGCTGATCCTTTCCGCCGAAGGAACCGACGAGCGCGAGATCGCCGCCCGGCTCGGCCGCTTCCTCGCGGCGATGGGGCCGACGCCTGCCCGGATGGACCACGCCGCAGGCTTGCGTTAGGGCGCGCGCCATGTGCGGGATCGCGGGCATCTTCCATTGCGGCACGGTGAAGCCGGTCGATCCCCGGCGGATCGAGGCGATGACCGATGCGCTGGTTCACCGCGGGCCCGACGGTTCGGGAGTGTGGACCGCCCCGGGCGTGGGGCTGGGGCACCGCCGGCTGTCGATCATCGACCTGGCCGGGTCGCCGCAGCCGATGCATTCCGCCGACGGGCGGGCGGTGATCGTGTTCAACGGAGAAATCTACAATTTCCGCCAGTTGCGGCGCGAACTTCAGGCGGCGGGCGCGGTCTTCCGGACCGATGGCGACACCGAGGTGATCCTCGCCGCGTGGCAGGAATGGGGCACCGCCTGCCTCGACCGGCTGCACGGGATGTTCGCCTTCGCGCTCTACGATCGCGAGCGGCGCGAGCTGTTCCTGGCGCGCGACCGGGTGGGGGTGAAGCCGCTGTTCACGGCCATGCTGAGCGATGGCAGCATGGCCTTCGCCTCCGAGCTCAAGGGCCTGCTCGCGCACCCGCTGCTGCGGCGCGAGGCCGATCCGCTGGCGGTGGAGGACTACCTCGCCTGGGGCTACGTTCCCGACCATCGCAGTTTCCTCAGGGGCGTGGAGAAGCTTCCCGCCGGCCATTTCCGCCTGCTCGCGCACGACCGCCCGCCGGCTCCGCCGCGCCAGTGGTGGGATGTCAGCTTCGCCGAGCGGCACAGCGGCAAGACCGAGGACCTCTCCGCCGAACTGCTCCATCACCTGCGCGAGGCGGTGTCGTCGCGGATGGTGGCGGACGTGCCGCTCGGGGCGTTCCTGTCCGGCGGGGTCGACAGTTCCAGCGTGGTGGCCCTGATGGCGGAGGCGAGCCGCGAACCGGTGCGGACCTGCTCGATCGGCTTCGATGTCGCCGCGCTCGACGAGACGGCCCATGCCCTGCAGGTGGCCGAACGATTCGGCACCGACCACCGCAGCCGCATCGTCGATCCGGACGATTTTCTGCTGGTCGACCGGCTCGCCGGGATGTTCGACGAACCCTTCGCCGATGCCTCCGCCCTGCCGACCTGGCGGGTCTGCCAGCTGGCGCGCGAGAGCGTGACGGTGGCGCTGTCGGGTGACGGCGCCGACGAGGCCTTCGCCGGGTATCGCCGCCAGGTCTTCCACCTGCGCGAGGAACAGGCGCGTTCGAGCCTGCCGCAGGCGCTGCGGGGGCCGCTGTTCGGCGCGCTGGGCCGGGTCTGGCCGCAGGCCGACTGGGCCCCGCGCCCGCTGCGGGCCAGGGCGACGCTGCTCGCGCTCGCTGGCGACGGCGCGCAAGGCTATGCGCGGGCACTCTCGGTCATCCCCCCCGAAGTGCGCCGGGGGCTCTATTCGGACAGCCTCCGGCGCGAACTGGGCGAGTATCGGGCCGAGCAGCCGCTGGTTGACCTGATGCGGGCGGCACCGGCCCGCAGCGGCCTCGACCGGGCGCAGTACGCCGATCTCAGGTTCTGGCTGCCCGGCGACATCCTGACCAAGGTCGATCGCACCAGCATGAACGTCAGCCTCGAGGCGCGCGAGCCGCTGCTCGATCACCGGCTGATCGAGTTCGCCGCCCGGCTGCCGCACCGCCAGCGGGTGCGCGGGCGGCAGGGCAAGTGGCTGCTCAAGCACACCATGGAACGCTACCTGCCGCAGAACATCCTCTACCGGCCGAAGCAGGGCTTCGTCACCCCGATCGCCGAATGGTTCCGGGGCCCTCTCGCCGGCACCGCGCGGGAAATCGTCTCGGCCGCGGGGCTGGCGCGCACCGGTTGGTTCGATCCGGCAAGGCTCACGGGCCTGGCGGACGACCACATCGCCGGCCGCCGGGACAACGCGCGGATCTTGTGGCAGATGCTGATGCTGGATCGTTCGCTGCGCCACCTTGCGATCACCGCCTGAGTCCTGTGCGCCACACTCCCGTAACAAAATGTCGCTCATGTCCCGTCACGGGCGCGATGCCGTTCGCTCGCGGCAATAATCGTTTGCCAAGCGACTCGATGATGGCCTAGCCTTGCTCGAAGTTGGTGCTGTCGATCGCAAGAGACGGGTAATCAAGGGGGCCGCTGTGGATCGGATGGGTGCCAGGTTGTCGCACGGAAACGAACGTTCGGACGGGATCGGGGGTTCGGCTTTCGCGCTCGGTGCGGGCGGTGATGCGACCGGCGAGGAGCTCGTTGCCGAAAGCGCGCTGCGGCTGGCAATCCCCGAGGCGCTGCTCGGGTTGCGGGAAATCGACGTCCACTACGAGACCGCGACCGGTACGCTGTGGTCGTTCATGTGTCCCGAAGGGCGGCCCAGCTTTACCCCCGCCATGCTGTCGGACTTCGAGGCCTGGCAGAGCCTGATCGCTGAGGGCTTCGGTCCGGGCAAGGTGCCGCTGCGCTATCTGGTGCTGGGCAGCCGCGCCCCGGGGGTGTTCTGCTTCGGCGGCGACCTGAAGCTGTTCCGCCAGCTGATCGAGGCGCGCGACCGCGAGGGTCTGGTGCGCTACGGCCATCGCTGCTGCGCCATTCTCTACCGCAACATCCAGGCGCTCGACATTCCGATGCTGACCATCGGGCTGGTCGAGGGCGCGGCGCTGGGCGGCGGGTTCGAGGCGCTGCTCTCGTTCGACTATATCGTGGCCGAGCGCGGGGCGACCTTCGGGCTGCCGGAAGTCATGTTCGGGCTGTTTCCGGGCATGGGCGCGCACGCGCTGCTCAGCCGCAAGCTGGGCAGCGCCATGGCGGAGCGGCTGATCACCTCCAACCAGACCTATACTGCCGAGGAGATGCACGAGCTGGGGCTGGTCCACGAGCTCGCCGAGGCGGGCGAGGGGCTGGCGGCCTGCCGCGAGTTCATCCGCCGTGCCGACCGCCGCCACGCCGGGCTGCTCAACTCGCGCAGGGCAACGAAGATCGCCTGGCATCTCGAGCTTGACGAGCTCAACCGGATCACCGAGCTGTGGGCCGATACCGCGCTCCAGCTGCGCGAACAGGACCTGAAGGTGATGAGCCGGCTGGTGTCGGCGCAGGTCCGGCTGGCCGACGCCGCCTGACTCGTCTGGCTCAGGCGGACGGAGCCGGCTGCCGGTCCGCGCTGCCGCTGGCGAAGCGCCAGGCTTCGGCCAGCCGGCCGGGGGCGATGACCGCCAGCACGGTGCCGTAGATCGCCACGCCGAGCGGCACCGCCACGACCAGCCAGCCGAGCGGCGGGAGCGGCGGCAGGGCGCTGCCCGCCAGTTCCAGCGCGCCGGCCATGATCGCGGTCGCCACCAGCAGCGGTGCGACCGCCTGCGCCAGACCGGTCGTGGCGAGGCCGACCGCCCCGGCCGACAGCGCGATGGTCGCCGCCAGCACCAGCGCGGTTCCGCCCACCCAGGCCCAGGCGAAGCCCGTCAGCCCCAGTGGCGCGGCGGCCAGGAAGGCGAGCGGCATGACCAGGCTGCCGATCATCGAGACCCGCAGGGCGATCCCCGGGCGGCCGATCGCGTTGGTGGCCGGAGCGAACAGGATCTGCAGGGTCAGCATGGCCATGGCGAGCGCGAGGACCGGCAGGATCGCGGCTATGCCCGACCAGCGCTCACCCAGCAGCACCAGCACCAGCGGGTCTGCCAGCACCGCCATGCCGGCGTAGGCGGGCAGCGCGAGCAGCATGACCAGCCGCACCGTCGCCAGCAACGGTTCCGCGCCGCGGCTCTGCATCCGGGCGTAGGCGGCATAGGCGACTTCGTTGACCGGGGGGACGAACTTGATCGCCAGCAGCTGGGCGAGGAACAGCCCCGTGGTGTAGAGGCCGAGGCTGTGCACGTCGAGCACGCGCCCGGCGATGATGACGTCGGCCTGGCTCTGGACGAACCAGAAGAACTGGGTTGCAGTCATCAGCCCGCCGAAGCCGGCGATGCCGGCCATGCCGGTGAAGCGGAAACTGGGCCGCAGCGGCGCGCGCGCGGCGATCGTCATGCCGATCGCCTCGACCAGGAACAGGGCCATCGGCGCGGCGACCAGTGTCCACACGCCTGCCCCGTTCCAGGCGAAGACGAGCGCGGTCCCCGCCCCGGTGAGCGAGGCCAGCATCCGCACCTGCGCCGGGCGGCGGAAGTCCATCTGCCGGCTGAGCATGGCATGGGGCAGGGCGAACCAGGGGGTGAACAGGTACATCAGCGCCTGCACCCGCAGCAGGTCGGCAACCAGCGGCTGGCCGAAATAGCCGGCCACCAGCGGCGCGAGCGCGAACTGGGCCATCGCCAGGGTGCCGTTCAGCAGCAGCAGCAGGCCGAGCGTCTGGCGCAGCCGCTGCTCGCACACCTCGGCCTCGCGGATCAGCGCGCTGGCAAGGCCGAAGCCGTTCATGGTGTTGAGGAACACCAGCATGACCTGGGTCATGGCGAACAGCCCGTAGTCCGCCGGGGCCAGCATCCGGATGACCAGGAAGGTCGAGACCCAGGCGATCAGCTGCGCCACGATCTGGCTGCCCGAGCGCCACAGCACCGCCGCGCGGACTTTGCCGCTCCATCCCTGGGTGCTGGCGGGGGCCATGCGCGCGCGCGCCTACTCGGCCACGGCGATGGCGGAGCCGGCGAGGGCGGCAGCGGCGGCCAGCTCCCTGAGCGAGGGGAACGGCTGGTTGGCGAGGTGCGGCGAGGCCAGCGTGAGCGCGCGCAGTTCGGGCGGCTCGCTGCCCCATCCGCGCGCCGCCAGCATGGCCGCCTTGCGCCGGCGCACGATCAGGAGATCGACCAGCGCCGGGCCGCAGACGGCGCCCATCTCGCGCTTGTAGCCGCTGTCGCCCGAACCCAGGTCCACTTCGCGCACCCCATCGGCCAGCGCCTGCTGCAACTGGCGATAGCAGACCATCTTGCCGACCCGGAAGTCGGCCATGTCCTCGGCATAGCTGCCGGCGATGGCATATTGCCGCTCGTCCGCGCGCAGGTCGAAGGAGAAGGCGATCGGCCGGTCGTCGAGGCGCAGCAGCGTTGCCGACAGGGCGCGGGCGATGACCGGGTCTGCCATGGCCCCGGCCCAGAGCCGCCGCTGGCTGGCGGTGAGGAACTTGGCCCCGGTGCCGCTGGTCCTGCGGCCGACCCAGCTATCCGCCTCGATCCGCCCGAGCTGCGCCAGCACCTCGGGCGACCAGTCCGGGCCGGTGACGGTGTGCCAGCTCACCCGGCCCAGTTCCTCCAGTTGGCGCTCGTAGCCGGACAGGCGCTTGCGGGTCGACTTGCGCGGCCAGACCCCGCCAGCGCACGCCGCCGCCCCGGCAAGGTCGAACCGCCATGTCTGGCCTAGCCTGCGGGTCAGCACTGTCCAGCCCGCCAGCGCCGACGCCGTCATCACCATCCGCGTGACGCGCTCGTCTTCGGGCACCGGGCCCATTCGCCAGACCGGCGCAAGCGCCCGCTGCGCGCCGGGGTGGGCGAACACGGCCGCCAGTTCGGCGCAGTCCGCGTCGGGGCTGATCTGGATCGAACGGAAGGGCCAGTAGCTGCCGGGCACACCCCTGATCCCGGCGATGCGCGGCCCCTTGTGCGCCAGCGGGATGGCGGCCAGCAGCGATCCGTCGGCCCGGGTGGCCACGAGCGTGCTGCCCGCGCTGCCCCCACCGGCCCGGTACCAGGCCGCGCGCAGGAACGCGCTGGGACCAATGGCAAGCGCGTCGATCTCCTCCGGGAAGCCCCTGACCAGCGCGACGCGGACTGCGGGCGCGGCGAACCCGGCGGGGGCGAGGAGGGGCTGGTGCATCACGGCCGGCTCTACCTGCGGATCAGCCGGCGCAGGCCGTGCAGGCCCAGCTTCCGGATCGCGCCTGCGCCCACGGCCACCGTGCCGTCGAACAGCGCGAGCGCGCGCAGGAGGGCGCGGTTGCGCCAGGCCGGGCGGAGCAGGAGCAGATCGAGGCTGGCGATCGTGCCGCTGGCGAAGGTGCGCTTGTGCTGCCCGCCGCCCTCGCCGAAGTCGAACCAGCGGAACCGCCCTTCCTCCATCAGCAGCCGCAGCGCCTCGACCTGGAGCACGCTGCCGGGCGAATGGTCGGCGAACCGCTCGTCATAGCCAAGGTGCGCGTAGAGCAGGGTCTCGCCCTCGGCCGGCGAATAGAGATAGGCTGCCGGCTGCCCCGCGATCCACAGCAGGAACCCGCGCGCCGCATCGCGCGCGGCGAGCGCCTGCATCGCCGGCAGCGCGTCGACCGGCAGACCGGCATCGAGCAGCCGTTCCTGATAGCTGGCGGCGGAAATCGCGCGGGCAAGGGGAAAGAACAGCGCCAGCTCGTCGGCGGTGCGATAGACGCGCAGGTCGATCCGTCCGCCGCAGTGCTCCGCCAGCTTGCGCTGCTTGCGCCGCAGGCCCTGGCGGGTGCTGCCGGACAGCTGAGCCATCCAGTGATCGAACCCGGGCGCAAGGTCGACGAAGCTGCGTTCGTAGCGCTGGCGCGGCAGCGGCACGAGATCGGCGCGCGCCATCAGCGGCCGGGCGAGGTCTTCCGGCAGCGCCCGCAGAAAGTAGCCCTCGGTGTCCGGTGTCATCGGCGGCAGCGCGGGGCTGGTCCCGGCCATGGCCTCGACCAGAGACAGCGAGCGGCGCCACAGCGGCAGCACGACTCGGCCGATCCGCCGGCCGGCGATGTCGAACGGGATGCCCGCCTCGGCGCGCACGAACCCCGGCAGGCCGTTCGCCGCCGCTTCAGTACCGGCCTTGACGGCAGGGGCGGGCGCTCCGGTCCGCAATGGCCGGGGGATGGGGTGGGTCTGCGCCGACATCGTCCCGTCCATGCCAGAGCGGCGTAAAGTTTCGGTTAGCCAAACCAGCCGGCGGCAGGGATCAGCTCTCGCTGCCGTGCCCCAGGGCCATGTAGTCCGCGCTCTGCATCTCGATCAGGCGGCTGACGGTGCGCTCGAACTCGAACGCGCCGTCGCCTGCGGGATAGAGGTCGTGCGGCTCGGCCGCGGCGGTGGCGAACAGCTTGACCCGGTGCTCGTAGAGCGCGTCGATCAGGGTGACGAAGCGGGCGGCCTCGTTGCGGTTCTCCGGCCCCATGCGCGGGATGCCGACCAGGATGACGGTGTGATAGTTGCGGGCGACGGCGAGATAGTCGGGCGCGCCGCGGGCCTCGGCGCACAGCTTCCTGAAGCTGAACACGGCGACACCCTTCAGGCTCTTGGGCACGTGCAGCGTGCGTCGCCCGCCCACGTCGAGCTCTGCGGAAGGCACGTGCGCGGCGTCTTCCGGCGCGTAGTCGGTCAGCCGGAAGAACGCCTCGCGCACTTTGGCGGTGGCCTCGTCCCCCAGCGGGGTATGCCAGCTGTCGAGCCCGGCGAGCCGCTCCAGCCGGTAATCGACCGGGCCGTTGAGCGGCAGCACGTCGAGCCGGTCCTTCACCAGATCGATGAACGGCAGGAAATGCTCGCGGTTGAGCCCGTCCTTGTAGAGGTCGTCGGGCGGGCGGTTGGAGGTGGTGACGACCGTCACCCCCTGGTCCAGCATCAGCGCGCGGAACAGGCGGCTCATGATCGCCGCGTCGGCGGTGTTGTTGACCACCATCTCGTCGAAGCACAGGCAGCGCACGCCCTCGGCGAGGCGGGCGGCGACGGGCGGGATCGGATCGCCCTGCTTCCTTGTCCGCTCCTCGCGCAGCAGGGCATGGACTTCCTGCATGAAGGCGTGGAAATGGGCGCGGCGCTTGTCGGGGATCGCCAGCGTCTCGTGGAACAGGTCCATCAGCATCGACTTGCCCCGGCCGACGCCGCCCCACATGTAGATGCCGCGCGGCGGCTCGGGCTCGCGCGCGCCGAACAGGCGGCCGATCAGGCCGGCCTTCTCCGGTTCGCGCTCCAGCGCGTCCTGCAACGCCCCCAGCCGGGCGACGGCAGCAGCCTGTTCGGGATCGGGCCGCAGCTCGCCGGCCTCGACCAGCGCCCGGTAGCGGGAGAGGATCGCGCTCACCTCTGGCCGGCTTTGCGCACCAGCCCGGAAAACGCGGCGACGAGGTGTGCGCCCTGCACGACTTCGCCGCGCAGGAAGATCAGCCGCCCGGTCTCGCGCATGACCTCGACCACCGAGTCCAGCGGCTCGTCGGGGCGGCCGGCCCCGATGAACTGGGTCGACAGCTCTAGCGTCACCGCCGGGCCGGCGTCGCCGCCGGTCAGCGTGTGCATCGCGGCGAACAGCGAGATGTCGATCAGCCCCAGCGTCACCGCTCCGTGGATCATCTCCTGCAGGTTGGTGTGCCTGCGTTCCGGGAACATCCGCAGGCGGCACCTGCCGTCCTCCACCCGGGTGAGCAGTTCGCCCATGACCACGCCGTTGTAGCGGCTCTCGTCCACCAGGCGCCAGGTGAACCACCCGGGGTGATCCGGGTGTTCACGATGCTCGAAGACTGCCGAATCGAGGCCGCCGCTCACAGCGCGCGTTCGGCGATCATCTTCTTGGTTTCGGCGATCGCCTTGGCGGGGTTGAGGCCCTTGGGGCAGACGTTCGCGCAGTTCATGATCGTGTGGCAGCGATAGAGGCGGAACGGGTCTTCCAGCTGGTCGAGCCGCTCGCCGGTCATCTCGTCGCGGCTGTCGGCCAGCCAGCGGTAGGCCTGGAGCAGGATCGCTGGCCCCAAGAACTTGTCGCTGTTCCACCAGTAGCTCGGGCACGAGGTCGAGCAGCAGGCGCACAGGATGCATTCGTAGAGCCCGTCGAGCTTCTCGCGCTGCTCGGGCGACTGGAGCCGTTCCTTGCCGCTGGGGGTGGTGGTGACGGTCTGCAGCCAGGGACGGATCGAGGCGTACTGCGCGTAGAAGTGGGTGAAGTCGGGCACCAGGTCCTTGATCACCTCCATGTGCGGCAGCGGAGTGATGCGGATCTCGCCCTTGAGATCCTCGATCGCGGTGGTGCAGGCGAGCCCGTTGCGCCCGTTCATGTTCATCGAGCACGATCCGCAGATGCCTTCGCGGCAGGACCGGCGAAAGGTCAGCGTGGGGTCGATCTCGTTCTTGATCTTGATGATCGCGTCGAGCACCATCGGCCCGCACTGGTCGAGATCGATCTCGAACGTGTCGTAGCGCGGGTTCTGTCCGCTGTCGGGATCGTAGCGGTAGATCCTGAAGTTCTTGACCCGGCTCGCGCCCTCCGCCTTGTGACGCTTGCCGTCCTTGCGGATCGTCGAGTTGCTGGGGAGGGTGAAGGTTGCCATTGCCGGATTCCTGTTGCTTTGCGGCACCTATCTAGCGGCTGGTTTCGGGAGGGCAAGGCGGGTGATGCACAAGAAAAACGATGACGGTCAGTGGCCCCGCCTCGCGCTCGTGTTCGGCGCGGGCGGGGGGATCGGCGGCGGCCTGTGCCGGGCGCTGGCGGCGCGCGGGGTGGAGGTCTGGGGTGGCTCGCGCGGGGCCGCGGCCGACCTGCCGCCGCAGGTGCGCCCCTTCGCGTTCGACATCGACCGGGAGGACACGATCGCGGCGCTTGCTGCCCGGCTGGAGGGGCGCGAGCCCGATCTGGTGCTGGTCGCCTCGGGTGTGCTGACGCTGGCGGACGGGGCGGGCCCCGAACGCAGCTTCAGGGCCGTGGACGCGCGGGTCATGGCGCGGGTGCTGCACCTCAACACGATCGGCCCGGCGCTGGTGGCGAGGCACATTCTGCCGCTGCTGCCGCGCCGCCGCCGGGCCATGTTCGCCGCCCTGTCCGCGCGCGTCGGGTCGATCGGCGACAACCGCCTGGGCGGATGGCATTCCTACCGTGCGAGCAAGGCCGCGCTCAATATGCTGCTGAAGAACTTCGCCATCGAGCTTGCCCGCACCCATCCGCAGGCGGTGGTTGCAGGGCTCCATCCCGGCACGGTTGACACGGGGCTCAGCGCCCCGTTCCGCAAGGGGCTGCCCGACGGCCAGCTGACCGATCCGGACACCTGCGCCGCCAACCTGCTGGCGGTGTGCGAGCGGCTCCGGCCGGAACACAGCGGAGCGGTGTTCGACTGGCGCGGGGAGCGGGTGCCGGACTGATCGCGCCGCGCCGGGCGCGGTTTGCATTCGCCGGGGCGAGGTGGCACGGGGCGGACATGGTGTTCGCCATCTACGACCTCGACCGGACGTTGACGCGCAGGCCCACCTTCACGCCCTTCCTGTGCCATGGCGCAGCCGCGCTGTCACCCTGGCGGCTGATGCTGGTGCCGGTGTGGATCGCGGCCATGGCGGCCTACCGCGCGGGGGTGTGCAGCCGGACCGCGCTCAAGCGGTTCGGAATGCGGCTCATGCTCGGCCGGCCCGCACCGGCCGACCTCGCCGCGCTGGCGGCCCGCTTCGCGCGCCGGCGAGCCCGCCGACCGGGCTTCAACGCCCCGGTGCTGGCCCTGCTGGAGGAGGACCGCGCGGCCGGGCGGACGGTGGTGATCGCCACTGCCGCCTTCGCCTTCTACGCCCGCGAGTTCGCCCGCATCCTCGATGTCGAGACCGTCATCGGCACCGGCTGGGACGGCGAGGCCATCCCCGGCGGCAACTGCTACGGCGAGAGCAAGCGCGCGCGCGTTCTCGCCTGGCTGGCGGACCAGGGAGTCGAGCCAGGGCGGGCCCGGTTCCGCTTCGTCAGCGACAGCTTCGCCGATGCGCCGCTGCTCGATCTGGCGGCAGAGGCGGTGTTCGTCACCCGCTCGCCGCGCCAGGCCGCGCGCGCGGCGCGGCGGGGCTGGCGGGTCATGCGGCCGTGAGCGCCCGCGGGATCGCGGTCGCGGCCATGGCCCGGCTCAGCTGCCACCAGGCGATCAGCCGGCCACGCCGCAGGTAGAGCGCGCACAGCCGGTCGAACGCGATGGGCGAGGTCGGCTCCATGATCTGCCGGAACTCCGCCATCAGCGGCGCGATATCGGCAACCCCGCTGCCCTCCGGTCCTGCCCTGGCGATGCGGGCGACGATCTTGGCGAACTCCATCGCGACGAAGTGGCTCACCGCCAGCCGGGTGCGGGGGAGGGGTTCGCTCTCCAGCGCCAGCGCCTCGGGAAACCCTTCGAGCGCGCGCGCAAGGTCGCGGTGCTTGGCCGCGTTGAACCGGCCCGGGGTGCGGGTGACGCCCGAAAGGATGCTGTCGCCGCGGATGCGGTACTGCACCAGCGCCCGGCCGATGTGGACATAGCTGCGCGCCTTCAGCGCCAGCCAGGGCGTGACCGCCGCGTCCTCGAACACCCGCCCTTCGGGAAAGCGCAAGCCATCGTCCCAGAGTTGCCGCCGCGAAATCCTGATCCAGGCGTACATCTTGCGCGAGGCGCAGATGCCGCCGGCGATCCGGTCGCGGTCGCGCAGCAGCGGTCCGCGCGGGCCGGCGAAGGCGAACTTGTGGATGCGCCGCTTGCGATAGTCGCAGCCGATGAGGTCGGGGGCGTGGTCGCGCACCGCCTGCCGCACCGCCGCGATCGCGCCCGGGCGCAGCCAGTCGTCCGAATCGAGGAACCACAGGTATGCGCCGCGCGACGCCTCGATCAGCGAGTTGCGCGCGGCCGACAGCCCCCGGTTGGCGGGGTGGCGGATCATCCGCACCTGCCCCGGGTGGCGCGCGACGAACGCCTGCGCGATCGCCGCCGACCCGTCGGGCGAGCAGTCATCGCAGATCACCACTTCCACCCCCTCGTCGGCCTGCTCGATGATCGAGCGCAGGCACTCCTCGAGATAGAGCTCGACCTTGAACACCGGCACCAGCACGCTGAGCCAGAAGCGCCGTTCTCCGCCGGCGGCCACGCCGTCCGCTGCACTGTTTCCGCTCATTGCAGTCCTTCCGCGATCCGCGTGCGCGCCAGGCGGGCGAGCACCGCCGCCGCGCGCTCGACCGAGCGCTCGCCGGGCCGGTCGTCGATTGTGTAGGAAAACAGCCGGTCCTGCGCCGCGCGGTAGCGTTCGCCCACTTGCCGGTAATCGGCCAGCAGCGGTTCGAGCGCGTCCACCGATTGCACCACCGGCCCGTTGGCCCAGAACGCGCGGTTCGCCTCCTCCCGCGGATGGCGGGCCGAATGGGTGTCGATGAAGAACGCCGGCCGCCGGTGGATCAGGAACTCGTACACCTGGCTCGACATATCGCCGATGTAGCCGTCGGCGGCGAGGGTATAGGTCATGTCGAACAGGTTCGGCCCGTCCAGGTCAACCAGCACGTTGCCCGCTTCGCGCGCCTCCGGCGGAACGTCCGGGCGCAGGCGCGCGGTGCGGTATTCGAGCGAGACGTGCAGCGTCTTGCGGAACAGCATGACGTGGGGCGCGAAGATCAGGTTGTAGCTCTTTCCGGCGGCCGCCCGGCGCAGCAGTTCCGGCCCGTGATCGTACCATGACGAGAGTTCGGGGTCGAAATGCGGGTTGTAGACGAAGGTCGGCAGGCCGTTGTCGAAGAACTGCACCCGCCGCTCGCGGTCGACCGCGTCGAACTTGGGATAGCCGATCAGGTGGCACTGATCGGCCCGCGCGATCCCGCGCGCGACCATCTCGTCGACCAGCTTCTGCCCGCTCAGCAGCATATGGTCGAACTGCGCCAGTTCCGGGTGATAGGCGACGTTGCGATCGCCCGAACCATGCGGGACATAGACGAACAGCGGCGCGTCCCCGCCCATCCGGGCGCGCAGGCGGCGGCGCACCAGCAGGCAGGTCCGCTCGGTCGAGACGACCATGTCGGCACCGGCAAGGAACGACTCGGCGGCGCGCAGGCGGGCCAGCCGCCGCGCCGGCAGCACCGCATCGGGCAGCGCCAGCGCCGCATCGAGCGCCGGGGCAAGCGAGAGGTCGTGCCAGGTGATCCGCTGCGCCGCCTGGGGCGGGACCAGCCGCCGCAGTTCCTCCGCAATGCGCGGCGTGCCGAAGGCGGCAACGCACGCGATCTTCGGTTCCGCCACCGCCAGGGCCGCCATGATTCCGGCGATATGCGCCGCCTGGTGCGCGGCATCGTGATTGAACAGGAAGACCGCGCGTGGCAGCATGGGAGGCACCGGATAGCAACCTGCCGCCCGGTGGCGGCCGGACCGGCCTGTAGAAGGAAAGCACCGGACTTGGAAGCGGTTCGGCCCGGCGGCGGGCGAATTACAGTCTGCTTGCGGCGGCAGGGCGATTGCGGCAAGGCCCGATGATGCCCCCCCGCCAGGACCATGACAGCCGCCTTGCATTGCGGCGCATTCTCAGCAACTTCGGCTGGCTGCTGGGCGGCAAGGGCTTCGGCGCGATCAGCAGCCTGATCTACCTCGCGATCCTGTCGCGCTCGCTGGGGGTGAAGGATTTCGGCCACTTCGCGCTGATCTTCGGCATTTCGCAGGCTTTCGTCTCGCTGGCCGGGTTCCAGACCTGGCAGGCGATCGTCAAGTTCGGCATTCCCCATCTCGCCCGGGGAGACCGCGACGCCTTCGCGCGTCTGTCGGTGCTTGGCGGGGTGGTGGATGTGGCGGCGGCGGTGGCCGGGTGCCTGGTGGCGACAGCGGTAATCCTGCTGTTCGGCGAGGCGCTGGAGCTGAACCCGGCCTACGACGAGATGGCGCTCGCCTTCATCTGCGCGATGCTGCTGACGCGGGTGTCGGCCCCCTATGGCATCATCCGCGCGCTGAACCGGTTCGAACTGTCGGTGTGGGTCGGGGCGATCACCCCCGCCGGGCGGCTGCTGGCGGCGATCGGCATCTGGCTGACCGGGCCGAGCGTCGGGCGCTTTCTGCTCGCCTGGGCCCTGGTGGAGCTGGTGACGGCGATCGCAATGTGGTTCACCGCCTGGCGGCTCGGGCCGGAGTGGCTGCGCCCGTCGCGGATGCGCGAATGGCGCACCGCCGTGGCCGAGAACGAGGGCATTCGCGGCTTCCTGGCGGTGACCTACTGGAACACCTCGCTCCTGGCGGTGACGCAGCAGGGGCCGCTGCTGGCGGTCGGCTACCTGTTCGGCACCAGCGCCGCCGGCATCTACCGCATCGCCGACCAGCTGGCGAAAGGCCTGGGCAAGTTCGCGCTGCTGATCTCCGACGCGGTCTACCCCGAGGTCAACCGGCAGCGCCACGCCCCGCAGGTGGACGACTTCCGCATCGTGGTCCGCCGCGTGAACCTGGCGGTGATCCCGATGGCGGCGGTGGTCGCGGGGCTTTCGGTGGCGTTCGGCTCCGACCTCCTGATGCTGATCTCGGGCCCCGGGTTCGAAGCCGGCGGCCTGATCCTGGTGCCGCTGGTGATCGCCGCCTCGCTGGAACTGGCGAGCGTGTCCTACGAGCCGGTCCTGCACTCGGTCAGCAAGCCGCATTACCTGCTGTTCACCCGCATTGCGGCGGTGGCGCTGCTGGTGGTGGCGGTGCTGGCGATCCCGACCGACTCGCTCGGGGTCGGCTGGGTCGTGGCCTATGTCCAGGCGTTCGAGTATCTCGTCCTGAGCGGCCTTGTCTGGCTGGCGGTGCGGCGGCTGGGGCGGACCGCGCGCGACCGGACGATCAACCGGTGAGCTTTGCCGCCCTGGTGCTCGCCGGCACGCGGCCGGAAGGCGATCCGCTGGCGCGCGAACTGGGCGTGGCGCACAAGGGGCTGATCGAACTCGCCGGACTCCCGCTGCTGGCGCGGGTGGTGGAGGGCCTGAACGGGGCCGGCGCGGCGCGGGTGCTGGTCGCCTGCGACGAAGGGCCGGTCGCCGATCTCGCGCGCCGGCTGGGCTGCGAAGTCTGCCAGGCCCACCCCGCCGGCCCGAGTGCGAGCGTGCGCCAGGCCTTCGCCGCCACCGGCGCGCCGCTGGTGGTGACGACGGTCGACCATGCCCTGCTGCGCCCGGAATGGGTGCGCCAGCTGCTCGCGGATACGCCGGCGGGCGCTGACCTTGCCGTCATGCTGGCCGAGCGCGCGCGGGTGGAGGCGGCCGTGCCGGGCACCAGGCGCACCTGGCTGCGCTTTGCCGACGGGCACTGGTCGGGATGCAACCTGTTCCACCTGTCCACGCCCGCCGCGGTCGGGGCGATCGACCTGTGGCAGCGGATCGAGGCCGACCGCAAGCGGCCCTGGCGGATCGTGACCGGGCTCGGGCCGGGCACTCTGCTCGCTTACGCTTTCGGCCGGCTGACGCTCGCCGAAGGTCTGGCGCGGCTCGGCCGGCGGATCGGGCTCGAGGTGGCGCTGGTCGCCGCGCGCGACGGGCGCGCCGCGGTCGACGTCGACAAGCCGGGCGATCTTGCCGACGTGCGCCGACTGCTCGCGCGCTAGACGCCGGCGTGTGCGGCCGTCTCGAGAATGGCGGCCACGAACCCTTCCGGGTCGTCCTCCTGGATGAAATGACCGCCCTTGAGGGTCCGGTGGAGCGTGTGGCCCCGCGCGCCCGGCACCCGATCGAGAAACAGCCTGTCGCCGCCACGGGTGATGGGGTCGGCATCGGAAAAGCAGCAGGTGAACGGCCGCTCGAACCGTTCCAGCACCGTCCATGCCTGCTTCTGGTCCGGAACCGCCTCGTTGGGGCCGAGCGGGACCAGGCTGGGGAAGACGCGCGCCGCGGCCTTGCTGGCGCGGGTGTCGAACGGCGCGTCGTAGGCGGCGACCACTTCCCTCGGCAGCTCGGTCGTGGTCCCGCGCTGGATGATGCCGCCGATCGGGAACACCGGGCTGAACTTCGAGAAGTTGCGCCAGGCGGCGAACGCGGCCGGCGGCTCCTGCCCTTCGGGCAGGCCGCCGTTGGAGAGCACCACGGCGGCGAACCGGTCGGGCCGGGCGGCGACCATCCGGAGGCCGATCAGCGAACCCCAGTCCTGGCAGGCGAGCATGACCCGGTCGAGCCCGATCGCGTCGAACCATTCGAGCATCCAGCCGACGTGCCCGGCATAGCTGAAGCCTGCCTTGTCGGTCGGCTTGTCTGACTTGCCGAAGCCGATCAGGTCGGGCGCCAGCACCCGGTATCCGGCGGCGGCCACCGGGCCGATCATCTTGCGGTAGAGGAAGCTCCAGCTCGGCTCGCCATGCATCATCAGCACCGGCACCCCCTCGCGCGGGCCCTCGTCGAGGTAGTGCAGCCGCAGCCCGCTGGCGAGTTCATGATAGCGCGGCGCGAACGGATAGTCCGGGATATCGGCGAAGCGTTCGTCCGGCGTGCGATGAACCTTGGTCATGGTCACTCCTCCTGCCGCGCGGTAACATGGCGGCCAATCCGCGAAAGGGAAGGGGAAAGTGATGGGCATGGCCGGTTGGTGGGAACGGCACGGCGTCCCCCGGGTGATAAGGCTCGCCTGCGGCGCGCCGGCGGTCATGAAGCTGCGGCGCGAGGTGGTGCCGCTCGCCAGCGGCGAGGTGTTCGAGCTCGGCTGCGGCGGCGGGATCAACCAGCGCTTCTACGACGCTTCCGCCATCACCCGCTACGCCGGGATCGATCCGGGCGGCAAGCTGCTCGACTATGCCCGTGCGGAAGCGGCGGCGAAGGGATGGGCCGCGGACATCCGCCACGGCGTGGGCGAGGCGATCCCCTTCGCCGACAGCAGCTTCGACACGGTGGTGTGCACCTACACCCTGTGTTCGGTGCAGGACCAGGCGCAGGTCATGCGCGAGGTGCGGCGGATCCTGAGGCCGGGCGGGCGGCTGCTGTTTCTCGAACACGGCCGCGCGCCCGATCCCGCAGTGCTGCGCTGGCAGGAACGGATCGAGCCGTGGTGGAAGCCGCTTGCCGGTGGATGCCACCTGACCCGGCCGATCACCGAAGCGGTGCGCGCGGGAGGCTTCGTGGTCGAGCCCATCGGTGCGCGCTACCTCCCCCGGACTCCGCGCCCGGTGGGCTGGAACGAATGGGGCATTGCCGTGAAGACCGGTTCCTGAGCCGACGCACGAAAAGACCCGCCGGGCGTGACCGGCGGGCCTCTCGCGCAGGCGTGCGCCTTATCCGAACGTGCGCTGCCACCATCCGCGCCGGGGCGAGCCGCCGTCCTCGGCCGGCTGGTCCGCATCTGCCCGGGCCTCGGCGGAGGCGGGCTCGGACACCGTCTCGGCGACCGCTTCGGCCTCCGGTTCGGCCTTCTTGCGCCGGGTCCGCTTCGGCTTGGCTTCGGCCTGGGGGGCGGTTTCGGCCGGGCCGTCGCCCTCGCTCGCCGGTTCGGCGACAGGTGCGGCTTCGGCTTCGGGTGCGGCAACGGGTTCCGGCGCAGGTGCCTCGGCGGCTGCCGCTTCGGCCGGCTCGTCGGCCTTCCTGCGGCGGGTGCGCTTCTTGGGCGCGGGCGCTTCCTCGGCGACCGGCTCGGCCGCGGCGGGAGCGGCCGGTGCCGGCTGCTCTGCCTCGGCCGCAGCCTTCCGGCTGCGCGAGCGGCGCTTGGGCTTGACCGGCTCGTCGGCCGCCGGCCCGGCTTCGGCCTGCGGCTCGCCGGCACTCGGCTCTGCTTCCGCAACCTCGCTCACCGCCGGAGCGGCTTCGCCATCGGCCGCTCCGGCCGCGTCGCCAGTGTCGTCGCCGTTCTCGCCGCCTTCGCCGCGGTCGCGGCCCCGGCGGCCACGGCCGCCCCGGCGGCGACGCTTCTTGCGCGGGCGATCCTCGCCGTCATCCGTCACGTCATCGCCATCGGCCGAGCGGTCGCCTTCGCCGGCGTCGTCGCTGTCCTCGCCATCCTCGGACCGGTTGCCGTCGTCGCTGCCGTTCTCCTCGCCGTTCCTGCGGCCCTTGCCGCCGCGCCGGCGGCGGCGCTTCTTCTTGCGGTCGTCGCCCCGGCCCTCGCTCTCGCCCCGGCTCTCGCCATCCTCGTCCTCGTCGAAGTCCTCTGCGGGCAGGTCGTCGTCATCCTCGTCGATCACGATCGGCTCGAACCTGGGGGCCTGGCTCGGGCGCGGTCCGGCGCTGGAGACGTGCATCTTCGCGCCTTCCTGCTCGCCCTCGGGCACGATCTCGACCGACACGCCATAGCGGTCCTCGATCTCGATCAGGTCGCCGCGCTTGGCGTTGAGCAGGTAGACCGCCGCCTCGGTGCTCGCGGCGAGACGGATGACCGAACCCTTGCCGCGCGCCGCCTCGTCCTCGATCAGCCGCAGCGCCGAGAGCGCGGCGCTCGACGCGGTCCGCACCAGCCCGGTGCCGTCGCAGTGCGGGCACTCGCGGGTGGTTGCCTCCAGCACCCCGGTGCGAAGCCGCTGGCGGCTCATCTCCATCAGGCCGAAGCCGGAGATGCGCCCGACCTGGATGCGCGCCCGGTCGTTCCTGAGCGCCTCCTTCATCGCCTTCTCGACTTTGCGGATATTCGACGAATACTCCATGTCGATGAAGTCGATCACGACAAGGCCGGCCATGTCGCGCAGGCGCAGCTGGCGGGCGATTTCGCGCGCCGCTTCGAGGTTGGTGTTGAGCGCAGTCGCCTCGATCCCGTGCTCCTTGGTCGAGCGGCCTGAGTTGATGTCGATCGAGACCAGCGCCTCGGTCGGGTTGATGACCAGGTAGCCGCCGCTCTTGAGCTGGACCACCGGCTCGTACATCGCCCGCAGCTGGTCTTCCGCGCCATAGCGCTGGAACAGCGGCACCGGGTCCGAATAGGCCTTCACCCGGCGCACGTGGCTGGGCATCAGCAGCTTCATGAACTCGCGGGCAGAGCGGAACCCTTCCGCCCCCTCGACCACGACTTCCTCGATCTCGCGGTTGTAGATGTCGCGGATCGCGCGCTTGATCAGATCGCTGTCGGAATGGATCAGCGACGGCGCGGAGGAGGCGAGCGTCTTCTCGCGGATTTCGTCCCACAGCCGGGCGAGGTAGTCGAAATCGCGCTTGATCTCGGGCTTGGTCCGCTGGAGCCCGGCGGTGCGGACGATCAGGCCCATCGAGCGCGGCAGCGACAGATCGCCGACGATCGACTTCAGCCGCTTGCGGTCGGCCGCGCTGGAGATCTTGCGGCTGATGCCCCCGCCGTGGCTGCTGTTGGGCATGAGCACGGTGTAGCGCCCGGCGAGGCTGAGATAGGTGGTGAGCGCCGCGCCCTTGTTGCCGCGCTCCTCCTTGACGACCTGGACCAGCAGCACCTGGCGGCGCTGGATGACATCCTGGATCTTGTAGCGCCGGCGCAGCGCCTGGCGGCGGGCGCGGACCTCGTCCACTTCCTTGGCCCGCGTCCGGCCCTTGCCCTGGCGGCGGCCACGGCCGCGGCGGCCGCGCGCGCCGCCGTCATCGTCGCGGCCTTCGGCTTCCTCGCCGTCGTCCTCGCCATTGTCCCGATCGTCATCGTCGCCGTCGCCGTTCTCGAACCGGCCTTCCTCCATGGTCGAGACATGGTCCTTGTCGGAGGTGTCGATCTCCTCGACCCCGTCTTCGGCGAACTCCTCGACCAGCGATTCGCCGGTCTCGTCGTCGGCGTCGTACTCGTCGCCCGGCAGTTCGCCGCGCTCCTCCTCCTCGGCCCGGAGCCGCGCCTCCTCCTCGGCGGCCTCGGCCTCCTCGGCGAGCAGGGCCTCGCGGTCTTCCTTGGGGATCTGGTAGTAGTCGGGATGGATTTCGCTGAAGGCGAGGAACCCGTGCCGGTTGCCGCCGAAATCGACGAAGGCCGCCTGCAGCGAAGGTTCGACCCTGGTTACCTTGGCGAGGTAGATATTGCCCTTGATCTGCTTGTGTTCGGCAGATTCGAAATCGAACTCCTCAATCCGGTTTCCCTTGAGCACCGCCACCCGGGTTTCTTCCAGGTGGCGCGCATCGATCAGCATACGCATGGACATCGTGTATTCTCCGGGCACCGCCGGGCGGGCTGCTGCCCGCCGGAACATGGTGCCGATCATGGTGGAAGCCGCCGGGGCAGGGCCGGTAGGCGGCAAGTGCGGACCGGACCGGCTGCGCGATCGCAGCGGTCCGGCGTGATGTGTCTGCATGAACGAGCGGCCGCTGTGACGGCATGGTCCCACCCGCCTTTGCCCGACCGCGACGGGTGGTCGCGGCTGGCTGGAGCAGGGGGCATCTTCTCATTCGTGCATCAACCTGTCGTGTCTGGCGCGGCGGGAAGGCTGCGCCGGGGGGAACTGCTTGACGGTTCCGAGGTGGTTTGGCGGCGGTCCCCGCAAAGGGCCTGATCCGCCGGCGCATGGCTAGCACCGTGGGTTTCGCGCCGCAACCATATTGCAACCAATGGCAACAAACCCCTAACAGACCGGGGCCATGTCGATGCGCGCGCAAACCTGGCTGATCTTCATGGCGCCGGTCGTGCTGCTGGCGGCGCTGTTCGCCTTCGGGCTGACCATCCCGGTGCCGCACCTGGGGCGCGACTACGTGATCCGCATCGCCCTGCCCGAAGCGGGCGAGCCGGTCGATCTGCCGACGGTCTATGGCCCGCAGGACCGCGCCCGGCCGCTGGTGGTGATCGATCCCGGCCACGGCGGCAAGGACCCGGGGGCGAGCGGTTTCGGGTTCCAGGAAAAGGACGTCGTCCTCGGCCTCGCCAAGGCGCTGCGCGACCGTCTGGTGGCCGAAGGCGGGGTGCGCGTGGCGCTGACGCGCGAGGATGACCGCTTCCTCGTCCTCAGCGAGCGGCCGGAGATCGCCCGCCGCCTGGGGGCCGACCTGTTCATCTCCATCCATGCCGATTCCGCCGGCGAGGAAGAGGGGGTGCGGGGCGCGAGCATCTACACCCTGTCGGAACAGGCCTCGAGCGAGGCCGCCGCCCGCTTCGCCGAGCGCGAGAACGCCGCCGACCGGGTCAACGGCGTGGTCATCGCCGACCAGAGCGACACCGTGGGCACGATCCTGATCGAGCTGGCCCAGCGGCGGGTGCAGGAAACCAGCGCCGAGTTTTCGGGGCTGGTGGTGCGCGAGGGCGAGGGGCGGCTGAACTTCCATCCGCAGGCGCGCCGTTCGGCGGCGCTGGCGGTGCTGCGCGCGCCCGACGTGCCCGCGGTGCTGTTCGAGGCCGGCTTCATCACCAACCAGCAGGAGGCGCAGCGGCTGACCTCGCCCGAAGGCAAGGCTGCCTTCGCCGAAGCCATGGCGACGGCGGTGCGGATCTATCTCGCCCGCCAGTCCAACCCCTGAGAGGCGCGGCGGGCGGACAGCCAAATCGAACTGGTGCAAGCACTCGGCCGCGTGCTAGAGGCGCGCGGACCATGGCCGAACAATCGACGATCGATCACATCCGCTTCCGCATCCGGCGCGACGCGAGCGGGGCGCTGGCGTGGTTCCGGACGAACTGGCAGGAAAGGCGCTGGTTCCGCTGGGCCGCGGCGGCGATCGGCGGCGGGCTGCTGCTGCTTGCGCTGCTGTGGACCGTGCTCGCCTGGAACCTGCCCGACGCGGAGAAGCTGGCCGATTACGAAACGCCGCTGCCCACGGTGGTGCGCGGGATCGACGGCGAGATCGTCCATTCCTACGCCCGCGAGCGGCGGGTGCAGCTGCAATACGCCGACTTTCCCCAGCCGCTGATCGAGGCCTTCCTGTCGGCCGAGGACAAGACCTTCTTCAGCCACGGCGGGGTCGACTTCACCGGCACGGTCGGCGCGGTGATCGACTATGTCAGCAAGCTCGGCTCGGGCGAGCGCGCGGTGGGCGGTTCCACCATCACTCAGCAGGTGGCCAAGAACCTGCTGCTGGGCGACGAGTATTCCGTCACCCGCAAGCTCAAGGAAATGATCCTTGCCCGCCGGATCGAGGGGGTGCTGAGCAAGGAGGAGATCCTCACGCTCTATCTCAACGAGATCCCGCTCGGCCGGCGCAGTTTCGGGGTGCAGGCGGCCGCGCGGGCCTATTTCGACAAGGATGTCGGCGAGCTGGCGCTGCACGAGGCAGCGTTCCTGTCGATCCTGCCGAAGGCGCCCGAGACCTACGGCCGCGCCAGGCACCAGGAGCGGGCGCTGGAGCGGCGCAACTTCGTGCTCGACCGGATGGTGGAGGACGGCTTCATCACCGCCGCCCAGGCTGCCGACGCCAAGGCCCGGCCGCTCGGCCTTGTCACCCAGCGCAGCCGCCGCTCGGCGGACGCGGGCTATTTCCTCGAGGAAGTGCGCCGGCAGCTGATCGAGCAGTTCGGGGAAACCGCCGAGGACGGGCCGAACAGCGTCTATGCCGGCGGCCTGTGGGTGCGGACCTCGCTCGACACCGACTTGCAGGAGGCGGCCCGCAACGCCTTGCGCGACGGGATCATGCGCTACCACTCCGGTCGCGGGTGGAGCGGCCCGGTCGCCACCATCGACCTCGGCGACGGCGACTGGGCGGCCCAGCTGCAGAGCTCCTATCTCGGCATCAGCTACCGCGACTGGCGCATCGGTGTCGTCACCGAACGCGGCGGCGGCAGCGGCACTGTCGGCTTCGCCGACGGGTCCACCGGCCCGCTGGCGGGAATGCCCGATGCGCTGAAGGCCGGTGACGTGATCGCGGTCTCGCCCCAGGGCAACGGCTGGCGCGTGCGCAGCGTGCCGGGCGTCTCCGGCGGGTTCGTGGCGCAGGATCCGCAGACCGGGCGGGTGCTGGCGATGCAGGGCGGGTTCGACGACCGGCTCGGCTCGTTCAACCGGGCGACCCAGGCCGAGCGCCAGCCGGGCTCGACCATCAAGCCGTTCGTCTATGCCGCCGGGCTCGACCATGGCATGACCCCGGCGACCCAGGTGCCCGACCAGCAGTACTGCTTCTACCAGGGCGCGCGGCTGGGGGAGAAATGCTTCACCAACTTCGGCGGATCGCGCGGCGGCGGGGTGCACCCGATGCGCTACGGCCTCGAGCAGTCGAAGAACCTGATGACCGTCCACATCGCCATGGACGCCGGGATGCCCAACGTGATCAAGGCGTTCGAGCGGGTCGGCATCGGATCGTACGAGCCGTTTCCGGCCTTCGCGCTGGGGGCCGGCGACACCACCGTGCTGAAGATGGTCAACGCCTACAGCGCGCTCGCCAATCACGGCCGCCAGCACGAGCCGACGCTGATCGACTACGTCCAGGACCGGCGCGGCAAGGTCATCTGGAAGGCCGACCGGCGCGAGTGCAGCGGCTGCAACATGGCCGAGTGGGACGGCCAGCCGATGCCGCGCATCAAGCCCGACGGCAAGCAGGCGATGGACGCGCGCACCGCCTACCAGGTGCTGCACATGCTCACCGGCGTGGTCGAGCGCGGCACCGCCACCCGGCTGCGCGATCTCGACCTGCCGATGTTCGGCAAGACCGGCACCAGCAGCGGCCCGACCAACGCCTGGTTTGTCGGCGGGACACCGGAGTTCGTTGCCGGGCTCTACCTCGGGTTCGACCAGCCGCGGAACCTTGGCGGGTGGATCCAGGGCGGCAACACCGCGGTGCCGATCTTCCGCCAGTTCGTGGTCGAGACCAAGGACCGCTGGCGGCCCGATCCGTTCGTCGCGCCGCCCGGCATCCGCATGGTGCGGATCGACCGGGCGAGCGGCAAGCAGGTGCTCGACGGCATCCCCGGCAGCGATCCCAAGTCCGCGGTGATCTGGGAGGCGTTCAAGCCCGACACCGAGCCGCCGCGGATCACCCGCGCCGACGAGATCGAGCAGAAGCGGGCGGAGATCCTCGCCCTGATCCGCCGCGCGCGCACGGCGGTGGTCGAACGGCGCAGCGAAGCGCCGGCGAAGGACGAGCGGGAGGACAACGGCTTCGTCGAGGAGCAGGGCGGGCTCTACTGACCGCGCCGCCCGCCTCGCCCGCTTTACAATCGCCCGCCGTCCGCTAAGCGGGCCGCCACATCTGCCGGAGACTGTTCCATGCGTGCCGAAGGGCAGGCCCACATCGATCGCATCAGCGCCGCGCTGGCGCTCGTCCGCCAGTCGCTCGACTGGGAGCGCGCGCTGCGCCGCATGGACGAGCTCGACGCCCGGGTCCAGGACCCCGCGCTGTGGGACAACCCCAAGCAGGCGCAGGCGATCACCCGCGAGCAGAAGCAGCTCAAGACGGCGATCGATACCGTGCGCGCGATCGAGCAGGAAATGGCCGACGCGGTCGAGTTCATCGAGCTGGGCGAGATGGAAGACGATGCCGCCGTGGTCGCGGAAGGGCTCGCCTCGCTCGCCGGGCTGGCCGAGCGGGCCGACCGCGACAAGGTCCAGGCGCTGCTCTCGGGCGAGGCGGACGGCAACGACACCTATCTCGAAATCCACGCCGGGGCGGGGGGCACCGAGAGCCAGGACTGGGCCGAGATGCTCCAGCGGATGTACACCCGCTGGGCCGAGCGGCGCGGCTACAAGGTCGATCTGGTCGATCACCACGCGGGCGAGCAGGCCGGGATCAAATCGGCCACGCTGCTCATCAGGGGCGACAACGCCTACGGCTACGCCAAGACCGAGAGCGGGGTCCACCGCCTGGTCCGGATCAGCCCCTACGACAGCTCTGCCCGGCGCCACACCTCGTTCAGCTCGGTCTGGGTCTATCCGGTGATCGACGACAACATCGAGATCGAGGTCAATCCCGCCGATCTCAAGATCGACACCTATCGCGCCAGCGGTGCCGGCGGGCAGCACGTCAACACGACCGATTCCGCAGTCCGCATCACCCACGTGCCCAGCGGCATCATCGTCGCCAGCCAGCAGGACCGCAGCCAGCACAAGAACCGCGACATCGCCATGAACATGCTCAAGGCGCGGCTCTACGAGGCGGAGATCCGCAAGCGCGAGGAAGCGGCCAGCGCCGAGCACGCCAGCAAGACCGACATCGGCTGGGGCCACCAGATCCGGTCCTACGTGCTCCAGCCCTATCAGCTGGTGAAGGACCTTCGCACCGGCGCGACCTCGACCGCGCCCGACGACGTGCTCGACGGGGCGATCGATCCGTTCATCTCCGCCGCGCTGGCGCAGCGGGTGACGGGCGAGGCGGTCGATGTCGAGGACGTCGAGTAGGGCGCGCACGCTTTGCCAAGGTTCCCCCGGCCCGCTAAGAGGCGCGCGATGATGCCGCGCGCGTTCCTTCCTGTCTGTCTCGTCGCGGCGCTGGCGCTGGGCGGGTGCGAGCCGGCGGACGACGGCCGCCCGGAGACCTCGCGCGAGTTCCCCCGGGCGGAACGGCCGGTGTCGGACCTCGGCTCCAACGCCTTCTCGACCGAGACCGCGCGCGACAACCGGGGCGAGGCGGAAACGGTGATGAACCTTGCCGGGATCGAGCCCGGCATGACCGTCGCCGACATCGGCGCGGGCGAGGGCTACTACACCGTGCGCCTCGCCGAACGGGTCGGGGCCGAGGGCCGGGTGCTGGCGCAGGACATCGACCGCGAGGCGCTCGACCGGCTCGGCGCCCGGGTCGAGCGCGAGCGGCTCGACAACGTCTCGATCAAGCTCGGCGAGGGAGACGATCCGCGGCTGCCGCCCAACAGTTTCGACCGCATCTTCCTGGTCCATATGTATCACGAGGTGCGCGAGCCCTATGCCTTCCTGTGGCGGCTGTGGCCGGCGCTGCGCGAAGGCGGGCAGGTGATCGTGGTCGACGTCGACCGGCCGACCGACCAGCACGGCATTGCGCCGCTGCTGCTGGCGTGCGAGTTCAAGGCGGTCGGCTTCCGCCTGGTCGCGTTCCGCGATGCGCCGGAACTGGCCGGCTACTATGCCCAGTTCGAGGCGACCGCCAACCGGCCGGAGCCGCGGGCGATAAGGCCCTGCCGCGGCATTCCCGTGGCAGGCGGCGACGGTCGCAAGTGAGTTTGACAGCAGGATCGGAAGTTTGATGAGTTTCAAGGGGCTGAAGCCGATTGTTTACGGCGGGCGCGAAGTCTGGCCGCTGGTCGAGGGCGGCAAGGGCGTGTCGGCGACCAACCATGCCAGCTCGGGTGCCTGGGCGGCGGCCGGGGGGATCGGCACGGTCAGCGCGGTCAACGCCGACAGCTACGATCCCGAAGGCAAGATCGTGCCCCAGATCTACGACGCGCTGACCCGGCGCGAACGGCACGAACAGCTGATCCGCTACGCCATCGACGGCGCGACCGAGCAGGTCCGCCGCGCCTATGACATCGCCAGCGGTCGCGGGGCGATCAACATCAACGTGCTGTGGGAAATGGGCGGGGCGCAGGCCGTGCTCGAGGGCGTGCTGGAGCGCACGCGCGGCCTCGTCACCGGCGTCACCTGCGGCGCGGGGATGCCCTACAAGCTGGCCGAGATCGCCCAGCGCTTCAACGTCCATTACCTGCCGATCATCAGTTCCGCCCGGGCGTTCCGCGCGCTGTGGAAGCGCAGCTATCACCGCGTGAGCGAACTGATGGCGGCGGTGGTCTACGAGGATCCGTGGCTGGCCGGCGGGCACAACGGCTTGTCCAACGCGGAAGACCCGACCAGACCCGAAGACCCCTATCCCCGCGTCAAGGCCCTGCGCGAGACCATGCGCGCCGAGGGGGTGAGCGACCAGGTGCCGATCGTCATGGCCGGCGGGGTGTGGTTCCTGCGCGAATGGGATAACTGGATCGACAATCCGGAACTGGGGCAGATCGCCTTCCAGTATGGCACCCGCCCGCTGCTGACGCAGGAGAGCCCGATCCCGCAGGAATGGAAGGATATGCTCCGCACGCTCGAACCCGGCGACGTGCTGCTGCACAAGTTCTCGCCCACCGGGTTCTATTCGAGCGCGGTCAAGAACCCGTTCCTGTGGGACCTGATCCACCGCAGCGAGCGGCAGATCGGATTTTCCAAGGCGGAGGACGGCCCGCGCACCGTGGCGCTCGACGTCGGCGTGAAGGGCAAGAACTTCTGGGTCACGCCCGAAGACCGCGAGAAGGCGCACCGGTGGGCGCTGGCCGGGCACACGGTCGCGCTCAAGACGCCGGACGACACCCTGGTCTTCGTCACTCCGCAAAAGCGCGCGGAAATCCAGCAGGACCAGAAGGACTGCATGGGCTGCCTCAGCCACTGCGGCTTTTCCAGCTGGAAGGATCACGACGACTACACCACCGGCCGCCTCGCCGATCCGCGCAGCTTCTGCATCCAGAAGACGCTGCAGGACATCGCCCACGGCGGCCCGGTCGATCACAACCTCGCCTTCGCCGGCCACGCCGCCTACCGCTTCAAGCAGGACCCGTTCTATTCCAACAACTACACCCCGACAGTGAAGGAACTGGTGGAGCGGATCCTGACGGGGGACTGAGGCGGGCGGGTCAGACCAGCCCGTCGAGCACCTGGTCGGGCGGGCGGTGCCCGTCGGCCCAGAAGCGGATGTTGGCGATGACCTTCTCCCCCGAGGCCTCGCGCCCCTCGCGGGTGGCGCTGCCGATATGGGGCAGGGTCATCACATTGGGCAGGTCGCGCAGGCGCGGATCGACGTTCGGCTCGTCCGGGTAGACGTCGAGCCCGGCACCCGAGAGCCGGCCGCTCGCCAGCGCGGCGATCATCGCCTCCTGCTCGACCAGTTCCCCCCGGGCGGTGTTTATCAGGCAGGCCCCCGGTTTCATCAGCGCAAGGCGCCGCGCGTCGATCAGGTGGTGCGTCTCCGCCGTTGCCGGGCAGTGGAGCGAGAGGATATCGGCCTCGGCGACCAGATCGTCGAGCGCGGCGACATGGCGCACCCCGAGCATCCGCTCGACCGCCTCGGGCAGGCGCTTGCGGTTGTGATAGGCGACCTCCAGCCCGAACGCGCGGGCGCGGTGGGCGACCGCCTGGCCGATGCGGCCCATGCCCACGATCCCCAGCACCTTGCCCGCCAGTTTGCGCCCGAGCAGCGCGGTGGGCGTCCACCCGGTCCACTCGCCGCGCCGCACCAGCGCGATCCCCTCGCGCACCCGGCGCGGGATGCCGATGATCATTTCCATCGCGATGTCGGCGGTGTCGTCGGTGAACACGCCCGGCGTGTTGGTGACGATGATCCGTCGCCGGTGCGCGGCGGCGAGGTCGATGTGGTCGGTGCCGGCCCCGAAGCTGGCGATCAGCCCCAGCTGGTCGCCGGCCTGCTCGATCAGCGCGGCGTCGATCCGGTCGGTGACGGTGGGCACCAGCACGTGCGCGCCCTGCATCGCCTCGGCCAGCTCGTCGCGGGTGAGCGGCACGTCGGCCTCGTTCAGCCGGGTGTCGAACAGCTCGGCCATGCGTGCCTCGACCGAGGGCATGAGGTGGCGGGTCACGACGACGCGCGGCTTGCCTTCGATTCGCCGGCCTGGGCTGATCGTGCTGTGGGTCATGCCCCTGCGCTAGGACGGCACGGGCAGGCTGGTCAAGCAAGCGGCGCGCAGGACACGCGAATCGCTTGTGAGCGGGCGCGGGCAGTGGCTATCGTCGCGCCATGGCCCGTCATCTTCCTGTCGTGTTCGCCGCCGCGGTGGCGCTTTCCCCCGGTCCGCTCGCCGCCCAGCAGCGCGAGGTGCCCTACTGGGCCACGATCCGCGCGCCGGAGCTCTACATGCGGGTCGGGCCGAGCCCGGACTACAAGATCGCCTGGGTCTACAAGCGGCCCGGCCTGCCGCTGAAGGTGCTCCGTGTGTCGCAGGGCTGGCGGCTGGTGGTCGATCCCGAAGGAACGCAGGGATGGGTTTCGGCCAGCCTGCTCAGCCCCGATCGCGGCGTGATCGTGACCGGCGAAGGGCTGGCGGCGCTGCGGGCGGGGCCGGACGATTCGGCGAAACTGCGCTGGAACGCCGAGCCCGGGGTGGTCGGCAGGCTGGCGAAGTGCGAATACGGCTGGTGCAAGATCGATGTCGCAGGCCGGGTCGGGTGGGTGCGGGCGGACCGCCTGTGGGGCTCGGCCGACCTCTAGCCCTCCGGCCTCCGCACCGGCTGCACCAGCGCCACCAGCACGAAGCTGATCAGCATCAGCAGGTACCAGCTGCCCAGCTTTGCGATCGAGACCGGCTCCCACCCGTCCTCCTGCCCCGGATAGTGCCAGGCGTTGGCGAAGGTGGCGATGTTCTCGGCGAACCAGATGAACAGCGCGACGAGGCCGAAGCCGAGGAGGAGCGGCATCCAGCGGTGTTCGCGCCAGTTGCGGAAATGCACGCGGGTGCGCCAGAACAGCAGCGCGGTCAGTGCGAACAGGCCGAGGCGGATGTCTACCGTCCAGTGATGGGCGAAGAAGTTGACGTAGATCGCCGCCGCCAGCAGCCAGGTCGCCCAGGGCGGCGGATAGTGGGTGAAGCGGAAGTCGAAGATTCGCCACACCCGCGCGATGTAGCTGCCGACAGCGGCGTACATGAAGCCGGAGAACAGCGGCACCGCACCCACGTGGAGCACGCTCGCTTCAGGGTAGGTCCACGACCCGGCGGCGGTCTTGAACAGCTCCATCACCGTGCCGACCAGGTGGAAGATCAGGATCACCCGCGCCTCGCGCCAGGTCTCCAGCCGCAGGGCGAGCATGGCCGCCTGGATGGCGATGGCGGCGATAGTGAGGAAATCGTAGCGGTGGAGAGGTGCCCCAAACGGACCAGCGTCCGGGTAGAACAGGTGCGTGCCGAGCAGCAGCGCGAGCAGCAGGGCGCCGAACAGGCAGGCCCAGGCCTGCTTGAACCCGAACAGCAGGAACTCATAGAGCCACAGCCGCCATCCCCTGCCGGGCTCGAAGGCTTCGAGGCGTAGGCGGACAGCCTCGAAGCGGGTATTGGCACTATGAGTCCGCAAGCGGCAGGCCTTCCAGCCACTTTCTTTGTGCAGGGCGCGAAGGGCTGTAGATCGCATAAACGCCCGGGGTGACTTCGGTACCGACAAACCGGGTGTCACCTACGCAATATGGTTCAGCGTATATTGTTCTCCGACTGCTTGGCGAAATCACACGCACCGGTTCGCCCGCGAGACGCCGCCAGTTGGCCTCGTTCAATCCCGCCGCATCCATCTCGGCACCGCTGGTGAAATCGAGGTGCCAGCCGCCGCGCGGGTACGTCAGCAGACGCTGAACCCTCACGCCCCGTGCTTCCGGCTCAGCTCCCGCATCGCGTCATCGAGGCCGTCGAGCGTCAGCGGGTACATCCGGTCGCCCACCAGCTGCTTGATCACCTTGGTCGACTGCGAATAGCCCCACTGCTTTTCCGGCACCGGGTTGAGCCACACCGTCGCCGGGTAGGTGTTCGTCACCCGCTGGAGCCACACCGCGCCCGCTTCCTCGTTCATGTGCTCGACCGAGCCGCCGGGATGGGTGATCTCGTAGGGGCTCATCGCGGCATCGCCGACGAACACGATCTTGTAGTCGTGCCCGAACTTGTGGAGCACGTCCCAGGTCTTGGTCCGTTCCTGCCAGCGCCGCCTGTTGTCCTTCCAAACGCCTTCGTAGAGGCAGTTGTGAAAGTAGAAGAACTCGAGGTTCTTGAACTCCGCCGTGGCGGCGCTGAACAGCTCCTCGACCAGCTTGATGAACGGGTCCATCGACCCGCCGACGTCGAGGAACAGCAGCAGCTTGACCGCGTTGCGCCGTTCCGGCCGCATCCGGATGTCGAGCCAGCCCTGCCGCGCGGTGCCGTCGATCGTGCCGGCGATGTCGAGCTCGTCCGCCGCGCCCTCGCGGGCGAACTTGCGCAGGCGGCGCAGCGCCATCTTGATGTTGCGGGTGCCGAGTTCACGGGTCGAGTCGAGGTTCTGGAACTCGCGCTTTTCCCACACCTTGAGCGCGCGCTTGTGCCTGCTCTCGCCGCCGATCCGCACGCCTTCGGGGTTGTAGCCCGAATTGCCGAACGGGCTGGTGCCGCCGGTGCCGATCCACTTGTTGCCGCCCTGGTGGCGCTTTTCCTGCTCTTCCAGACGCTTCTTGAGCGTCTCCATGATCTCGTCCCAGTCGCCGAGGCTCTTGATCGCCTCCATCTCCTCCGGGGTGAGGAACTTCTCGGCCACGGCCTTGAGCCAGTCCTCCGGGATCTCGACCGGGTTCTGGCCATAGTCGGCGAGGAGGCCCTTGAAGACCTTCTGGAACACCTGGTCGAACCGGTCGAGCAGTCCTTCGTCCTTCACGAATGTCGCGCGGCTGAGGTAGTAGAACGCCTCCGGCGTCTGCTCGATCACCTCCCGGTCGAGCGCCTCGAGCAGGGTGAGGTGCTCCTTGAAACTGGCCCCGATCCCGGCGGCCCTGAGCTCGTCGACGAAATTGAAGAACATCGCCCATCCATGCCCGAGCGAAGCGCGCCCGCCAAGTGGGCAGTTCGCGCGCGCCGGCCGCCCGGTCTTAAGCGCTTGCTAACCATGCCCCGATAGACCGGACCGGAGCGAGACAGGGGCCTGCTTCATGGAACACGCGGCGATTCAACCGGGCAGTGGCGAGGCGATCGACCATATCTCCGCCAGGTGCGCCGAGGTGACGGTCGGCTGCACCGATGTCGCGGGGATCGTCGAGGCGGTGATCGCCTCCTCGCAGCGCCTGCGCGCCGAGCACGACGCGCTGCGCGGCACGGTCGAGGCGCTGGAGATGGACCAGCGCAAGGTTGCCGACGCCAGCGACGAGGCCCGCCAGCTGTCCGAACGGGCGATCGGGCGGCTCGCCCAGGGCACCGACCTGATCCATTCCTCGCTCGGCCAGATCACCGACCTGCTCGGACTGGTAGAGACGCTGACCCAGCACGTCACCGGCTTCGCTGCCGCGATGGAGCAGGTCCGCACCTGTTCGCAGGATATCGAGCAGATCGCCGAGACCACCAACATCCTCGCCCTCAACGCCACCATCGAGGCCATGCGCGCGGGCGAGGCCGGGCGCACCTTCGCGGTGGTTGCGAACGAGGTGAAGGGGCTGGCCGCCGACACCCGCAAGGCGACGGTCGAAATCACCCGCACCATCGACGCGCTGGAGCTGGAGGCGCAGCAGGTGATCGAGCAGATCGAGAGCGGTGCCCGCGCCAGCGACGAAGCCAAGGCCTCGGTCGCGCGGATCGAGGAGACCATCACCGGGGTCGCCCAGCTGGTCGAGGAGGTCGACCGCCAGAACGACCAGATCGCCCGCGCCACCGGCACCATCAGCGGCCACGTCCAGTCGGTCCAGCACGTGCTCCACAGCTTCGATGCCGCCGCGATCGAGAACGAGGCCAAGCTCGCCGCCGCGAACCGCCGGATGGAGGCGCTGGAGCTGACCGCCAGCGCGATGTTCGATTCGATCGTCAAGGCCGGGCTCTCGCCCGCCGACAGCGCGATGGTCGAGCGGGCGATCGAGCACGCGCGCAATCTCGCCGGCGTGGCCGAACGCGCGCTCGCCGCGGGCGAGCTGACCATGGACGCGCTGTTCGACCAGGACTACCGCCTGGTCGAGGGCAGCAACCCGCCGCGCTACCGCACCCGCCTGTCCGACTGGGCCGATGCCAACTGGCGCCCGGTGATCGACGCGGTGGTGGCCGAAGGCGGCGCGATCAAGATGTGCTCGCCGGCGGACATGAAGGGCTTCCTGCCGACCCACGTCACCGACCGCTCGCGCACTCCGATCGGCGATCTCGCCTACGACACGAAATACTGCCGCAACGGGCGCATCATGCTCGAAGGCGTGGACCTCGTGGCCAAGCGCAGCAATGCGCCCTACACGATGGCGGTCTACCGCCAGGAAGGCGACGGCCAGTCCTACGAGATCGTCCGCAACGTCTACGTTCCGCTGGTGATCAACGGCCGCCGCTGGGGCGATTCCGAACTCGCCTACAGCTTCGACTGACCGGCAGGCGGTGTCCTGTCAGGAATTGCGCCGGGCCATGAAGGCGAGGCGTTCGAACAGCATCACGTCCTGCTCGTTCTTGAGCAGCGCGCCGTGGAGCGGGGGGATGGCCTTGCTCGGGTCCTGGCTCTGCAACACCTCCAGCGGCATGTCCTCGTTGAGCAGCAGCTTGAGCCAGTCGAGCAGCTCGCTGGTGCTCGGCTTCTTCTTCAGCCCCGGCACCTCGCGCAGGTCGTAGAACACCTCCATCGCCTTGCTCACCAGCGTCTTCTGGATGCCGGGGAAGTGGACTTCGATGATCTCGCGCATGGTGTCGCGGTCGGGGAACTTGATGTAGTGGAAGAAGCACCGGCGCAGGAAGGCGTCGGGCAGCTCCTTCTCGTTGTTCGAGGTGATGACCACGA